>Ga0315279_10000048_pt1 | contig 266960 bp, 246 predicted proteins | sample YL17G06_20_MG_FD_203694 | JGI IMG/M metagenome (GOLD analysis project Ga0315279, IMG submission 203694) | Sediment microbial communities from Yellowstone Lake, YNP, Wyoming, USA - YL17G06_20 | ecosystem: Environmental > Aquatic > Freshwater > Lake > Sediment | place: USA: Wyoming | collected...
CGAATCGCTCATCAACCACCGCCCCAGGAAGTGCCTGGGCTTCAAAACTCCCTTAGAAGTCGCTGCACCTTTTGTTGCACTTCAAGGTTGAATGTGGGAAATCAAAAAACGATGACTCGACTAAAGTCCTTTGTCCTTTTCCCCTTAATCATCCTGCTCCTCATCGGATGTCGGAAGGCAAAAGAGGAGAAACCGAAACCAGTTGTCCCTGTGAGCACAGGGAAGATCGAGGCGAAGTTGACCTATCTGGAGGGCGAGGTCTCGCTCACCCGGGACAAGACCCGTCTTCCGGCCGAGCTGGACATGGCCCTCCTTCCCGGGGACACGGTGGAGACCGGAAAGGACGCCCAAGCCGAGGTCACGTTCGACGATTCCAGCACCATCAATCTGGACCCGGAGACCCGGTTCGGTATCAGCCAGTTGACCAAAGATTCGGGCTCGGGACAGCGGACCGTAAAGACCAACCTCCTTTCCGGCGAACTTAAGGCCCAGATCGCCAAGCTGGCCAGGAACTCCACCTTCGAGATCGAGTCCCCGACCGCGGTGTCCGCGGTGCGCGGGACCGAGTTCATCGTGGCCTACAAGGAAGGCCAGCCCACCCAGGTCACGGTGCTGGCTGGAAAGGTGGGGGTGCGCCGGCCCGGGAAGAGAGAGGCCGAAGTATTCATCCAGGAGCACGAGCGGCTGTTCATTCGGATGGCCGAGCGGCCCGGCAGGCCCTTCCGCCTGGCTACCGGAGACGAAGACGTGATCCGGGCGAAGTGGAGGCGCTGGCAGGAGCGGAGGACGAGGCTCATGGAGCGTCTCCGGCCCAGGAGGGCGATCTTCGGACCGGAGATGCCCCGGGGCCTGGGGCCCGGAATAGGGAGAGGCCGTTTGAATCCTCCCGGGAGAGGAGCGGTTGTTCCCCGGCGCGGAGCCGTCCGAAAACCCGCCCTCCGCAAGCCCGGAGCCCTGAAGCGCGGAGCAAGCCGTACGCCCAAGAGCAAAAACCCCCGGGGCAAGAAGCCCGGGGCCAGGAAAAGCCGGCGTTCCCGTTAGACCCATTTAGGGAGAGGAAACCATGCCCAAAGAGGAGATGCCAAAGAAATTCCCCAAGGTCGTGATCGATGCCCTGGCCGAGGACAACGGCCACAGCGAGGAGGCCATCCGGCTCATCGAGGGCCTGCGCCGGGAGCGCGAGGCCACGCTTTACTCCGACCTGATCTACACCCTGACCCACCTGCACTTCAAGGAACACGAGGCCCGGCACCAATGGGAGGAGATCCTCAAGCACAAGGTCGCCATGAGCCAGGATCTGAGGCGCAACGTGGGCGTGCGCGTGGCCCTTTTGGACTACTTCACCAACCTGCACCAGAAGATCGACAACCCCAAGATCATCGAGCTGGACCTCTACGAGCAGACCCTCCTCTCCTCGGTCACCGACGGCCTCACCGGGCTCTACAACCACCGCTTCTTTCACGACCGCCTGGAGGAGGAGACCGAGCGCGCCCGGCGCTACAAGACCCCACTCTCGGTCGTGCTTTACGACATCGATGACTTCAAGGTCTACAACGATACCAACGGCCACATCGCCGGAGATGTGCTCCTGGTCGAGGCCGCCAAGCTCATCCGCAAGGCCGTGCGGCGCTCGGACATCCCCTCGCGCTACGGCGGGGACGAGATGGGGATCATCCTGCCCCACACCGACAAGTCCGGGGCTTTCATCATCTCGAACCGCATCCGCGAGCAGACCTTCGCCCATCACTTCCCTAACCAGGATATCCTTCCCCTGGGGCAGGTCTCCGTGTCCGGGGGCGTCGCCACCTTTCCCCTGGATGCCGGAGATAAGACCGCGCTCATCGAGAACGCAGACCGCGCCCTGTACCAGTCCAAGCAGTCCGGGAAAAACCGCGTAACCCAGTTCCATCCCCTGTTCCTGGAGCCCGAACCCAAGAAACCAGCGGACCGTCTTCCCCCTCGCCGGAAGGAGAAGAAGGAAAGAAAATGAGATCCGAAGTCCTCGCCCGGGCCCGCATCCATCAAGGATGGATGGTTCGGCTTCGACGCCACCTGCATGCGCATCCGGAGCTTTCCCGTCAAGAGAAAGAAACCGGCCGTTTCCTGGCCGCCGAGCTAAAAGCGTTGGGCCTCAAAGTCCAGCATCCTTTTGCCGGCACCGGGATCCTGGCCATCTTAGAGGGCGAGAAGGCCGGCAGGACCGTGGCCCTGCGCGCGGACATGGATGCCCTGCCCGTTCAAGAGCAGACCGGACTTCCCTTTGCCTCGAAGGCACCCGGGGTCATGCATGCCTGCGGCCACGACGCCCATATGGCCAGTCTGCTGGGGGCGACCAAGCTCCTGGTGGAGCGACGGGGAGAGATCCGGGGGAGCGTCCGGCTTCTGTTCCAGCCCGCCGAGGAGACCGTCCCCGGAGGAGCCAAAGCCATGATCAAGGCTGGAGCCCTGGAGGGTGTGAGCGCTATCTTCGGCCTGCACGTAGACCCGGTCCTGTCCACAGGAAAGGTGGGCACGAAGTCCGGCATCCTGATGGCCCAGGCCGATGACTTCGACCTCACGATCCTCGGCAAGGGAGGCCATGCCGCCCGTCCTCACACTTCGGTGGACGCCATCGTGGTCGCCTCCCTTATTGTGCAGGTCCTCCAGACCATCGTCAGCCGCAGGATAGACCCCGTGACTCCGGCCGTGGTCACGGTGGGAAGGATCGCGGGGGGAACCAAACACAACATCATCGCCGACCGGGTCCTCCTGCAGGGCACCTGCCGCAGCCTGGATGCGGGCACGGCCAAAAAGCTCAAGGCCTCCGTGGCCCGGATCGCCCACGACATCGCCCGGTCCTGCGAGGCAACCTGTCTGTTCAAGTATACTCAGGGCTACCCCCCCTTGATCAATCCCGAGCGCGAGACCCGCTTCGCCCGGGAGGTCCTGGGAAACCTTCTGGGAGAGAAAAACGTCCTTACCTTGAAGGAGCCCTTGATGGGGGGAGAGGATTTCACCTATTACCTCCAGAAGATTCCCGGGACCTTCCTGCGCCTGGGGATCCGGAATACGAAGCTCGGCTCTACGTTTCCCTGGCACCATCCCAAATTTATGGTGGATGAGGATGCTATTCCGGTCGGGGCCGCAGTCTTGGCCCATCTTGCCCTGGAATACCTGCGCCAAGAAGTCGGCGGAAGATGGCGTTGAAAAGCAGGAAAGCCTGGACCGTCTTTCTCCTTCTTTTCTTCGCCAGCTCCTCGACGGCCATCATCAATCCTGAGCGCTGGCTTCTTTTTCCAGATCTGCGCTACATCACAAGCCTGGCCTCGGACCCCCGCTACCTCTATGTGGGAACGCAGCAGGGGACCTTGCGCTATGACAAACTTCTCAAAACCTGGGAGACCTCCCCGGGCCTGACCGGGAACTCCCTCCTGGCGCCCGATCCCTTTTCCGGTAGCACTTACTTCGTCCGGGGTTCCACCCTTTTCTCCCTGACCTTCTTCGGAAGCAGCACTCCGAGCCGAGTCTATGACTTCGGTGGGACGATCTCAGCCATCGGGTTCGAGCCCGTTTCCCTTTGGGTAAAAGCAGGGAACACTTATTATCGCTCCAACCGAGCTGGGGTCGCCTGGCAAAGCGTTCCTCGAGATACGCTAAGCCGCCATCCCATTCAGTGGCAGACGGAGTTCTCCCCGGACTCCCTGCGCGGCAGGCCGGAATTCGCTTTCTTGAATCCCTCCGGGATCCTGGGCTCGCACCATCAGTTCTACGCCATCTCGGCCGTGGCCAAAGAGCCCGTGGGACAGGAGTTCTGGGTTGGGACCTGGGGAAACGGGCTGTACCACTTCGGGGTGAACGACTGGCAGGGCCAGCAGATCCTGATGGGCCCCGGGGTGGACGACGTACGAGCTATCGCCAAAGACGGCTCGACAGTCTGGTTCGGGGGCTACCAAACCTCCTCGGAACAGGTGGGGGCTATCACCTCTTACCTGCCGGGGCCCAACCGTTGGGAGTATTTCCAGCCCTGGTGGAATGTCGGCCTGGAAAGCGCGCTGGTTACAGCCATCGCCGCAGACAGCCAGTTCGTTTGGTTCGCTACCGACCAGGGCGTGGCTCGTTACGAGAAAAAAGTACAGGACTGGCGTACTTTCTCTTCTGCGGACGGCCTGCCCGCGAGCGACATCACCAGCCTGGCCCAGGCCCAGGGCCGGATCTGGATCGGCACCTCCGCGGGACTGGCCTCGATGATCTCCTCCGCCACCAAGGCGGAGCGGGAAGAGGATTTGAAGACCATCCCCATCGCTCACCTCACTGCAGACGGCGGAGCTGTAATCGCGGCATCCACGAACGGCCTCTTTCTGAAGGCCGATCGCGATTCCCTCTGGAGGACCTGGCGCAGCGAAGACGGGGTCCTGGACTTCAACGTCCTCTACGTCCTCCCGGAGAGCGCCGGGGTGTGGGTCGCCTCGGAGCGGGGGTTGGAATACTTCAACCGTTCGACCCGCGCCTGGGAACGGCACCTGGAAGTCCCCTTTGCAGCCGCGGTGCAGGTTTACGCCATGGCCTCGGACAGAGCGAACCTCTGGATCGCCACGGCTCAGGGAGCCCTGGAGTACGACAAGTCCAGGAAGCTCTGGAGGACGATCACCACCAACGATGGGCTTCCGGATAACCGGGTGCAGGCCCTGCTTCTGGACGGCAAGTACATCTGGCTCGGGACAGCCAAGGGCGTGGCCCGCTACCAGTGGCAATGACCTACCGTGAGTCCACCGAGTACCTGCTCTCCTTCGTCAACTACGAACGGCAGCCCCCTCCCTACGACACCAAAACCTTAGACCTGCTCCGTTTCCGGGATTTCCTGGCCTCCCTGGGGAACCCCCAGGAGGCCTGTCCCTCGATCCTCGTGGCCGGAACCAAGGGCAAGGGCTCTACGGCTGCAATCCTCGCCTCCTGCCTCCAGGCTCAGGGTTACAAGGTCGGGCTTTACACTTCGCCACATCTCTCCTCTTTTACCGAGCGGATCAGGATCAATCATCAACCCATCCCTGAGCAGGCCTTCGCAGACCTGATCGAGGAACTCAAACCCAAGCTTCACCTCCAGGTGGAGACCAACTTCCGTACGGTGTTTGAGATCCTGACGGCGATGGCCTTTCTCTACTTTCAGAGAAACAAGGTGGACTTCGCTGTGCTGGAGGTCGGGCTGGGTGGGAGGTTGGACTCGACCAACGTGGTGAATCCCTTGGCCTGTGTCATCACCTCGATCAGCTACGACCACACCGAGACACTCGGTGATACGCTTACAAAGATCGCTGCGGAAAAGGCCGGGATCATCAAAAAGGGAAACGTCGTGGCCAATGCCCCCCAGAAGCCGCCGGCCCAGAGGGTCATCGAGCGGGCCGTGAAGGAGCACCACGGCATCCTCCTCCAGGTGGGGAAGGTCGTGCGGTACAAGAGGTTGCCCCTCGTCGGGAACTACGAGCGCTTTCATCTGGAGGGGAATGTCAGCACCCTTCAGAGCCTTCGCCTGCCGCTTTTCGGAGAACACCAAGTGGTGAACGCGGCCACGGCCTATGCCGCCGTGCTCGGCCTGCGCCTTCAGGGGATCGAGATCGGGGACAACGCCGTGCGCAAGGGGTTCGCCTTCGTCCAGTGGCCGGGACGGTTTGAAGTCATCGCCAAGCATCCCTATGTCGTCCTGGATGGAGCCCACAATGAGGACTCCGCCCGGAGGCTTGTCCAGACCGTAAAGGAACGGTTCCCCAGGCGCCGGATCATCCTGGTCTTAGGCATCTCCTCGAACAAGAACATCCCCGGCATCGTGAAGGCCCTCGCGCCAGGCTCCGCAGCCGTCATCGCCACCCGGTTCGCCAACCCCAGGGCCGCGGCCCCGGAGGCCGTCGCTCAAGCCGTCGGGAAGAGGAGTAAGGACGTGCGGCTGGCCCAGAGCGCGGACGAGGCTTGGGACCTTGCCCGTTCTCTGGCCGGGAAGGAAGACGTCATCCTGATCACCGGGTCGGTGTATCTGGTCGGGGAGATGAGAGATTTGCTTGTCAAAACCGAACCCCAGGAATCCAAGGGATAAAAACGACTCCTTATCGGAAAAGAAAAGGCCCCGAAGATTCGGGGCCTTTTTCGTTCGACGAGGTCTCACGGTACCTCGATCCAGATGTCGTCCTTGGCCTGCTCCTTCGCCCGCTCCCCGACCCTGCTTCCCTCCCCGCCATCGTCCACGAGGTTCGACCCCACGCTGTAGAGCCGGAGGCCTTTTCCAGAAGGGGAAGATTTGAGACGCAGAGGCTGGTTATCAGCCGGATCGCGGAAGGCCTCCAAGGACAGGAGGAGCTCAGGCTCCTTGCGGGGAACCCCGTGATTCTGCCGCAGGGCCAGGGCGGCCTTGAGCACCCGCACCGCGCAAAGGAATTCGTAATAGCGCCTGGAGAAACGGGTGTAATTGGGAATGGCCACGGAGTTGAGGCTCCACTCTCCACGGCGTCTCTCCATAAGGCTGTCCGTCCGCGCAAGCCTCGGCCTCACCTCGGACCAGGGCTTGCCCTGAACCTCCCGGTCAGCCTGGGAGAGCTCAAGGCCCGCCCGGGCACCTTCCAGCAGGGCCCTGCGGATTGAGAAGAACTGCCGCCAGGACAAGAGAGTGACTGCGAATCGCTGGGGAAGCGTCGCCGGCACAGAAGGGTGAGGGGAGGCGTATGCTACGAGCAGGTCGCTTCCATTCCAACCTGAGGCGCTGGGCAGAAACAGGAGCCGATATTCCGTTTCCAGGGACGCGAGCGGGGAGGGCCATTCGCCCTCCAGCTTGGAGAGGATTTCCTCGAGGAGAAGGGCAGAGGCCGGATCAAATCGATCCAAGTCCAAGGCGATCTGCTTCACTGCGGCCTGCCCGATCGCGATCCCGACCATCCTGCCGATGAGCACCTCCCCGCCACCCCCAATGTCCGCGCCCAGCTTTAAAACCTTGGCATAGGATTCCGCCGCGGACTGAGGCTTGTCCTGGGCCAACTCCACCCGCCCCTGGATCAGGCCCAATTTGGCCAGAGTCTGGAGAGGGATGTACTTGAGGATCGGCATGGCCGGCCCTTTTTCGTACTCGTAAGGGATGGCGCAGTACGTGCAGGCGGCCCCGGAGTCCAGGAGCGCAAGGGCCGGGGCATAGGCCTGGGTCAGCCGTTCGGCGAGCTTGATGTCGAAGGCCTCCCCTTCCTTAGTCAGGCTCACAAACGCCTTTTTGTCCTCTGCAGACAGGCCGTCCAACGGCTTGACAGCCCGGTCGTAGTAATCCCAAGCGTTAGCTTCCCGCGCGGCGAAGGAGACCCCAGCCGAGTAGCGCAGGGCCTTGATCCGGGTGAAATATTCCAGGGATTCTCTCTGGGCTTGCTTCCACGAAGAGGTCATGGCCAGGTCCGTGATGAAGCCGATCAAGAGGACCAGAAGCGCCAGGACCACCGGGATCAGGATGATGATCCCGAGGACCCGGAGAATACGCAGGATCGCTTTGCCCGCGTTCATCGCACGACCTCCTTTCAACTAATGGCTTTGGATTTTAGAGCGCGATTGAAAGACCTGCTTATCGGCAAGAACTGTAGCATAAAAGCTCCGGTCCTGTCAAGCTAAGGATTCCGAAAAATCAACCCCAAAGGGCGTAAAGAAAAGGCCCGGCCTTTCGGGCCGAGCCTCGCAGGAAGAACGCTCTGAAATTAACTTCCCTTGACGTGTCCGGGTATCCCGTTCGGGTTCGTCCAGTTGGCCACCACGCTGTCCCGCGGGCTCAAGGTCGGAAAGGACGCCCGGGCTGTAGCCACCAGGGAATCCAAGCTGTTGTTCTGGATATAGGAACCTCTGTATTGGGCGACGAGCACGTTATAGGCCGTTCCCGAACCGATGTTCACCACGTATTCCGCATTCGCGGTCTTGTCGAAGATCAGGCTGGCGTTGGGCACGGGCTGGAAGGGGTTCGTGCCCTGGGAGCAGCTCAGGGAGAGGAGCAGGGCGATGAGGAGGAGAAGGAGAAACCAGCGCATCACAGTCAGCTCTCCTTATGCTTGAGGAGATTCAAACGCATGAGTGCCGCTTAGGAATATCTTCGCAGGATCCTTGGGGTTGAATTTGACCTGCACCGCTGCACCGGTCTGCACCTTGGACATCGAGTTTTCGGACAGAGCTGCATTCGTCTCGACTTGGAAGGACGCCCGGTTATGCGGACGAACCTCCATCAGCAATTTTACCACCTGAACCTTCTCTTTACCCACCTTCAACATCCCGATTGGAGCCCATTTCAGGACCGTCGCCTCTGCGGATTCGGCCCGCGCCATGCGCACGGCCGTTATCAGGTGCTGCAGATTGCCCAAGGCCAAGAGCACCATCAAAGCGGACACGATCACCACAGGGTAGCCGAGGAGGAGAGCCCCAACCGCAATCCGATTTATCCCCCACACGAGGCCCACGCTGCCGAGGGCAAGGAACAAGGGGACCAAAACCACTCCCCGCTTGTTAAGGGGGACTTTATCAAAAGCGGACCATTCGATTTTTGCGACCAGATGAGCAATGGCTTGTTCCGCCTCTTCCGTGCTGACGCCGGCCTCGTTTTGATAAAGCCGGACCGCATCCGGCCGCAGGCCATCGGCGAGCAGCTGCTTGACCTTTTTAATGGTCTCCTGCTTGACACCGGAAGGGGCCAACTGGGGAGGAGCCCCTTCGACACCCCAGGAGACCCGGAAGCTGGAATTGCAGTAAGCACAGACCCCCAGGGCTTGAGTGGAGCCGACCGTAAGGGGGGCGCCGCAGGTCGGGCAGTTAAAGCTTTCGATGGCGTTTTTCAACACAGGCCGGGTCCGCTAGGGGTAGAATCAGAAGGGCCTCTGCAGTCTTTCTCTATCGTTTTTACCGGATTGCACAGATACCTGGCCCTTTAGACGACAATCTGGGCCCAAGAGGTGTTGGGGAAATCCCTGCCACTCTTAGGCCCCTTAATTTCAAAGAAACCAAAAAAGGAACTGCGTTATTGGACCAAGATGTCCAGGCGGTTGGTTTTGAGGTTTCCCTCGGGCACGAAGCCCGCGGCGAAGGACAGGGCCTTGGCGGGCAGGATGAGATTCTGGTTCATGTAGGTCGCTACCATTCGGGCCCGGTCCAGGGACAACACCTCCTCGGCGGAGTATACCCTCACGGTCACGTGGTCGGTGAACTTCTTGCGGGTCAGGTCCGTGGCCTCCTGCAGGAGGTCTAGGCCGCCCTCGAAGAGCGCGGACTTGCCCGTCGGGAAGATGTCCTCGCCGCGCACTGCGATGATCCAAGTCCCGCCCTCGAAGTACATCAACCCTGAGATGCGCAGAGGCTGGCCGACCACCTGAGACTTGTTGTTGGCCTTGTCCCAGGCGTAGGAGCTGTAGGTGTAGGTCGCGCCGACATCCATGATCGAGCCGTTGTCCCCGCGCCCGTCCCATTCGATTTCCTTGGGCGGAGCGCCCTTGCCCTCGAAGCGGCGGAAGACATCACCCCGGGGATCCGAGATTACGAACTCCCAGTGGTCTACGTTCTGCCCGTACTGGGGATGGAAGATCGCGATCCGTCCTTTCAGGATCGTGCGCAGCCAGGGGCTGCGGAGCTGGGTGGAGGAGAGCGACGGGGGCGGGGTGCTGGCGATGTCGGCCCGGGTCAGGAGCTCCTTGTCGTAGATGTAGCCGGTCCCGGCGTAGGAATCGATGACCCCGTAGAGGTCGAAGCCTGGGCTGGTGACAGGCTTGTCCTCCTGGATCTTCCCTTTATAGGTCCCCTTGACCTCCTGCTCGGGAAGGATGTTCCCCAGGCCCGGTGCTTTGGGTTTGGCCTGAGAGGTCTCGGCCGGGGCCGCGGTCGTCGGCGCCGCGGGCTTGGCCCGGCGCCTGCGCTTGGCGGTCTGAGCAAGGGATAGGGAGGCAAAGCCGAACGATGCGACGAGAGCGTAGATCAGTATTTTCTTCATGAGATTATAACGTGAACCGGAAGGTGATCACCCCGTCCTGGTCTTCCTGCACCGCTTCGGCCGCGAGCGGGGCGAACCGCCAGCTCCGCAGGGCGTTCGTCACCTGCTGGTCCCACTCCCCGGAGCCCGAAGTTTGCTCCACGAACACGCTGGTCTGGACGCCTCCGTCTGGGTCTACGGTGAGGTGCAGGGCGATGACCGCGGTCGCGCCCTTCTGCTGGGCCCACTCCGGATACTCCGGAAGGATTTTCCTCAGGATCTTGCGGTCGCGCAGGGGGCCGGTGATCGAGTAGCTGGCCTTGGCCACCGGGGCCGAGGTAACCTCCTCCTTCTTGGGGGCCTTGGTGATCGCCTTGGTCAATTCCTCGGGCCCCTTTTCCACCTTTTTTCCCTGGTCTATTTCCAGAGCCGGTCCGGAAGCCCCACCGGGCGAGGAAAACAGGCCCCCGAAATCCCCCTTGTCCAGGCTCTTGCCCCCGGACACGGCGATCGGGGCCTGGGCCAGGATGTCCTGGGTGCTTTTGGAATCCCCGGGCTTGGCGATCCGAATGACCTCGCTCATCCCGTCCGGTCCCTCGCTCTTGTCCAGGTTGATCGCGGCCTGGGAGCGGTCCATCTCCTTAGGGGTCAGGTCGATGCCCTTGGGGGTCTCGGCGTCCGGGACCGAAGGCGGCCCGGGCTCCTGGGCGACCTCCTCTTCCTTCTTGAAGAACATGTCCAGGATCCCGCGCTTGGCCGGCTCGGACTTCTGCCCTTCGGGGAGCGTGGGGTCAATGAAGGTGATCTCGTCGATGTGCTCCAGATTCCCGTGAGGGATGTTGCGCCTGAGCAAGAGGAGGAACATCAAGTGCAGGGCCATGGACAGGATCACGAACACCGCGATGTCCCGGCGGTTGGCTAATTTTCGATAGGTAAGCATCAAAGTTTCTCCACCGCGCTTCTCTGCACCGTGGCCACGGCCATGCGCGTAGCCCCCAGGCGGCGCACGGTCGAGAGGATGCGCACCACGTCTCCGTGGATTGCGCCCTTGTCCGCCCGGACGATGACCAGCCGGTCCGGATGGGCATCGATCAGCCGTTTGAGCGGTGCTTCCATGCCATCGAAATTCGTGATCACGTCCAGCTTGTCCCCGGTCACCTCCACCTTGCCGTCCGCGGTGAGCGTCACGGTGGAGTTGATGGTCTCGCGCTTCTCCACCGTGGCCGCGGCCGGCAGGTTGACCGGCAGGGAGGAGGAAACCTGCATGATCGGGGCCGTGACCATGAAGATGATCACCAGCACCAGGGAAACGTCCACCAAGGGCGTCACATTGATCGCGGTGATCGGTTCGCCTTCCTGCTGTCCGCCGCCCATCGCCATGGCTTTTCTTCCTCTATCTTAAAACTTTAATCTAGGGTCCGCAGGCCGTGAACGAAGGCCAAACGTCCTATAGTAATGATATCACAAAACGGGCTGTTTTATTCCCCAGGCGTCTTATTTTCTACGGCGTTGCCGAAGGAGCGGGCGCCGCGCCCTGAGGGATCCCCCGCCTCAGGACCGAGAGCCGAAGGGCCCCCTTCTGCTTGGCCATATCCAGGATCTGGACCACCCGGTCGTGCAGGACGTTGTCCTCGGCCGAGATGATGACCAGCTTGTTGGGACTGCGCTTCAAGAGCTCCCCCACCTGATTGGGCAGGTCCTGAGGCGAAACTTGCTGCTCGTTCAGGAACGTCTTTCCGTCCGCGGTCAGGAAGATGTTCACCTTCAGCTCCGTGGCCTGGTGTCCCTCTTCGGCCTCCTTGAGCTTGGGCGAGGAAACCGTGATCCCGGACTGGTAGATGGCCGGGGCCGTGACCAGGAAGATGATCACCAGGACCAGGCAGACGTCCACCAGGGGGGTGACGTTTATGTCCGTGATCGGGGCTTCAAAATCCAGATGCTTCTTTCTTCTCACTGAGCCTTTCCCTCTCGGACAGGAAGACTACCAGCTCCTTGGAGGCGACTTCCATCTCCACCGCGAAGCGCTTGACCTGGTTCATGAAGTAGTTGTACATCACCGCGCAGGGAATGGCCACGAACAGGCCTGCGGCCGTGGCCACCAGGGCCTCGGAGATGCCCAGCATCACGGCCTTGGGATCGCTCGAGCCCGAACGGGCCAGGTCCCCGAAGGCCCGGATGATGCCCAGCACCGTGCCGAACAGCCCGATGAAAGGGGCGGTGTTGCCCAGGGTCCCGAGCACGGTGAGCCACTTCTCGAGATGGACTCGCTCCAGCATCCGAGCCCCTTCCAGGAGCTCGAACACGGCGTCCTTGGAGAGCTTGTAGTTCTGCAGGCCGACCTTGATCACGTTGGACAAGCTGTTAGCGGTCTGCTCGCAGTAGAACAGGGCCTCCTGGATCTTGCCCTGGCCGATGGACATCTTGATCCGCTCCATGAAACGCTGGGGGTCGGTCTTTAACTTGCGGTAGTTGTTCCAGCGTTCGATCATCACCCCCAGGGCGAAGATGGAGAGGAGCATCAGGAAGTCGAACGTGGGGCTGATCTGAAGAATCCGAGTGATCGGGATGCCAGCGATCATGCGTAGGCCTTTCTTAAGGTTAAAGGGTCAACCGTTCAGGTTTTCAAAAGCTCAGCCAGCCGCTCCTCCTGGGCCTTGAGCTGGACCAGGACATCTTCGGGGTTCAGGTTCTTCTTCTCAGCCTGAGCCCGGATCTCCAGGCACCGCTCCTGGAGCCACAGGAGCTCGGAGCGCTCGTGTTTCATCCGCTCCACGAGCTCGTTGAACGGCAGGGAGATCATGTGGAACTCCACCTCGTCGCGGTTGCGGAACTTGATCGGCTCCGGGATATCCCCTCGGGCCATCCTCAGGAGGTCCCTCTCCAGACGTTTCAAGGGGCCCAGGATCCGGAGCGAAATCACGACCGTGATCCACGCGATCAGAATCGCGATCAGGATCAGGACCAGGAGCAGCACTTGGCCCACGGCCCCAGCGTTCTCCAGGACCGGCGGCAGGCTCTGGGAAGACATGAAGACCTGGTGCCAGAAGAAGTAGGTGTAGCCCAGGGCCAGGGCCAGGATGAAGGCCAGGAAGATCACCGTGAACATCATCCGGAAGGTCTTGAACTCGAAGGCTTCCCGGATGCTCTCCATCAGTCGGCGCTTGTCTCCCAAGGATTCGGGATTCATTTGCCGGGTTTCCCACCCGCCTTCAGGTTGTTCAATTTACGCTGGGCCGCGGCCTTCACCTCGGCTCGGGTGGTGCTCCCGGCCAGAGCGGTATAGGTATCCATGGCCTCCTGGGTCCTCCCGGCCTTCTCCAAGAGCAAGGCCAGCTGGGCCAATCCGGCGAGTTTGAAGGAGTTATCCATCGTATTCACCCGCAACAGGCGGGAGTAGGAATTGATCGCCTCATCGGGCCGGCTGGCATTGCGGTAGGCGTCCCCCAGACGGGAATAGAGCTCGCAGGCGGCTTCGTCCGTGGGCGGGGTGAGGCCGGAAAGGGTGCTGATCGCCTTCTGGTGGTCCCCCTGCTCCTCGTAGATCGCCCCGATCTGGATCCCGGCCTGAAGGATCTTGGGGTCGCTCGGGAACTTGGTGATGAACTTCTGCAGGACGTCGATGGCATCGACCGGCCGACCCAGTTTGCGGAAGCAGATCGCCATGTTGGTGAAGGCGTTCCCCACCCGTTCGCTAGTGGGGTAGCGCTCCGGAATCATCCCGAAGGCTTCGGCCGCCGAATGGTAGTCGCCGAGGTTATAGTAGGCCGCGCCCAGGGCGGTGGCCAGTTCCGGGGCCTGCTTGTCGTCCGGGAAGTACTCGATGAATTTCTGGGCCGCGTCGACCACACCCTTGTAGTCCCCCTGCAGGCGGTAGCATTCCGCCATCGCGGCCTGGGACTGGGGCGCCCAACTGGACTTGGGGAAGTCCACGACAACCTTACGGAAGTCCTCTATCGCCTTGGGGTAATCCTTAGCCGAGAACTCCTTCTGGGCCAGGCTGTACTGGGCCTCGGCCGCCAGGTCCGTGGAGGAGAACCGCTCCACGAATTCCCTCAGGACCTCAGGGTGTTTCTGGCCCTTGCGATAGTAGCTCGCCTGGATGCCCTTCAAGGCGTCCACGGCCATGGAGTCCCGGGGATACAGGTCGCGGAACTTCTGGTACTCCCGGATGGCATCGTCGTCCTGCCGGGCGTTGTAGTAGCAGTTGGCGATGGACATCTGGGCGTCCTTGGTCAAAGGCGAGGTGGGGTAGTCGTCGAGCACGACCCGGTAGCTGGCGATGGCCTTGTCGTACTGCAGGGCCCGGAAGTAGGTCTCTCCCATCTGCATGGCCGCGTCCGGGGCCTTGTGGTTCTTCTTGTAGTTATTGAGCACGGATTCCCAGGAGCGCAGGGCCTGGGCGTAGTATTCCATGCGGTAGTAGCACAGCCCGGTGTAGAAGACCCCCGCCCCCGCGGTCTCGGTCCCGGCGTAGTCCCGCTCCAGACTCTCCAACTCATCCAGGGCCTTGAGGTAGTCCGCGAGGTTGTACTGGGCGATGCCCTTCCCGAACTTGGCCGAAATCACGGCCGAGGTGTCCGTGCCCCATCCGGCCTCCACCTTCTGAAGTTCCTGGATCGCGGCGTCGTACTTGCCCTCCTGGAGCAGACACCAGCCCACACCGTTCAGGGCCTCAGGGGTGAACCCGGATTCGCCGTACTCGTCCTGCACCCGGACATAGAGCTTGCGGGCGTCGGCGTAATCCCGGGTGTAGAAATAGGCCTCGGCCAGGAAGTAATAGGACCTCCCCCGCCAGGGGGATTTGCTCTCCGGAAGCCGCTTCAGGTAGGTGCTGCCCACCGCGATGGTCTTCGCGTAGTTGGCCTCCTTGTTGTGGGCCATGAGGTCCATGGCCAGGGCCGGCTCCACGGCTATGGAGGTGGAATATTTCTCTAAGATCATCTCGAAGTGCTGGGCGGCCTCCGCGAACCGCCCCTGGTCGGTGAGGTTCGCCCCGGCCAGGTAGTCTCCCAGCCCGGCGAAATCGCCGGTGGGATACTGGTTCGCGATCTGCTCGTACACGATCTCGGCCTGGTTGGTGTCCCCCTCGGCCACAAAGGTGCGCCCGAGCTTCAGGCTGGCCAGAGCCGCAACCCGGCCGGTCGGATAGTTCGCCCTGACACGCTGGTAGGCCACGATCGCCCGGTCGAACCGTTTCGTGGCGAAGCAGGCCTCGCCCAGCATGTAGCTGTTGTGCGCGGCCAGGGCCGCGTCGGGGTGCTTAACCTCGGGCATGAACAATTCGATCGCCTTCTCGTAGTTCTTCTCGTGATAGGTGCAGCAGCCCAGTTTGTACCGGGCGTAGTCCTTGATCCGGGTCAAGGGATAGCGGGTCAGGAAGTACTCGTACTTGTAGAGTGCGCCCTGGTAGTCCCCGCTATAAAACAGCGCGTCCCCTTCGCTGTACAGGGACATCTCGGCCAGGACCGTCCCGGGGTAGGCGTCGATCAGCTGCTTGTAGATGCCCACCGCCTCCAGGGGTTTGCCCAGGTGCCCCCAGCACTTCGCCAGGTAGAACAAGGACTCCTTGCTCTTCAAGCCCTCGAACCGGACCGCCGCGGCCTTGTAGTCTCCGTCCGCGTAGCGGATCATGCCCAATCCATCCATGGTCTTCTCGGCCTGGGCGTAGCCCGGGAAGCTCTCGGCTAGCTTGCCCGAGAGCACTGCTTCCGCGTTCCGCCGGTCGCCCAGAGCCAGATAGGAAAGCCCGAGGGCGTACAGCGCTTCCGGCGCGAGATAGAGGTCCTTGTATTTCTGGAGGATGGTCTTGAAGGCCTCGATGGACCGCTCGTACTGCTCCATGTTGTAGTAGCACTCGCCCATCCGGTAGCTCGCCTCCGCGGCCATCTCCCGGGGCGGTCTGGCCCAGAGGATCTTCTGGAAGGCGCTGGCCGCCTCCGGAAACTTCCCCAGCTCGAACAGGGACTGGGCCTCGCGGTAGCGCCCGGCCAGATCCTCAATCTTTTCCTCGCCCTTGGCCGCGAAGGCTATCTCCAAAGGAGCCAGGAGGAGCGCCGCCAAGACGATGACGAAGAGCGTGCGGCCCAGCTTTTCTTTCCGTTTTTTCATTTTAATTCTTCAATGCTAAATTGGCATTTTGCATTGATGAGTTACGGCTTCTTCTTTCCCTTCTCTGTCTTGCCCTTCTCCTTGTTCGCGGGCTGTTCCTCGTGCTGTCCTTCTTCGATCTGGATCGCCGCTTTGGGGCCAAGGGTCTTGACCTGAGTGAGGTAGCCGTCATCCGTGTAAGGCTCCCCGCCCTCTTGGACGATCAAAAGATCGTAGTAGTAATGGCCATCGGGAACCAGCAAGCCCGCCTCGTCCCTTCCGTCCCAGGTGACCTCCTTGGGAGGTAGGCCCCAGGTCCCGTAGGTCCTCACGACCTCGCCCAAGGAGTTCTTGACCAAGAACTGCCACTTGGTCGGCTTCTTCCGGGTGGCAGCCTTGATCTCAATTCGTACTAAGTTGTCCTGGGCCGAGGCCATCGGTGAGAACACCCCCGGGCGTGAGCGCACTCCGGTGTGGAACCCTCCGAAGGTAAACGACAGGGAGGCGTTATGCACCGGACTAAGTTGGCCCTGGGATTGGTAGTGGAATGCCACAGCGTAGTCCAGGCCGAGGGTCCAGCTCTCCTTGATCATCGTGAACCCCGCGCCCCCGTTCACCTGGATGGGGTCGATCCCCCCCCTCAGGGCCAGGCTCTTGAAGGCCTTGAATTCCACTCCCCCGTAGCCCTTCATGTTCTGGTGCTGAGTATAGGCCACGTCTCCAGAAGCGATCAGGCGGTCACGCAGGACGTGCACCGCAATCCCGCCCCTCCAGGTCGAGGGGTAGACGTCTTTTCCTTGGGCGAGTTTGATCGTGGGCCGGAGTACGTTTTGATAACAGAAGCCCACGGTCACGGGCTTCTGCCGGAAGAGGAAGAACCCCAGGTCGGCCCCGTGGCCAAGCCCCCCCCAATAGGAGATCTTGTGGTAGATGGCCTTGTAGTTCAGGCCCACGGCCGACCAGCGGTTCAAATCCTTGCCCCAGGACACGATCCAGGCGTACTGAGCATCGTCGAACCGGCCGACGAGCTGGTTTTCCGCGGTCCGGTCCTCGATCCCCTGGCTCATCACGGTCACGAAAGACGTGCCGAACGTGCCCGCGGCCCGGGTGGGATAGGAGTATCCCAAGTAGTCGTAATACGTCTTCTCGAACAGCGCGGTATGCATCAGGGTTAGCATCTGGGGGTTCATCTGGACCAGCCCCGCGGGGTTGAAATAGGTCGCCGAGACGTCGTTGGCCAGCCCGGTCATGGCCTTGCCCAGCCCGATGGATCTGGCCCCGGCCCCGTATTCCAGGAACGCCCCGGGCGACCCTGCGTCCCCCTCGATGGCGAGCAGCCCCGAGGCGGCGCCCAGGATCGCGATCAGAGCGATAGTAAAGGTTCGTGTGGTTTTCATGCTTTCTCCTACCTCACCACCGCGATTCTGCGGGTGAGGTTGGCGACGGTTTCGGCGCTGGACGTGGCCACTATCCTCAAGACATAGGTCCCGCTGCCGACCTCGCGGCCCTTTTCGTTCTTGCCGTTCCAGGTGATGGAGTTGGGCACCACTCCTCCTTTTCCGCCCTCGGTCCCGGGCGAAAACTGCCGGTGCCAGACCGGGTTCCCGAACAGGTCATAGATGGTCAGGTTCACGGTCGCGTCCCCGGACAGGATGTAACGGATCGTGGTCCAGGCTTGGTTGTATCCGAAGGGGTTGGGGTAATTCACCAACTGCTCTCCGGTCTGGAGGATTGGAATGACGAGGATCGCGTTGCTACTGATCCCCGAAGCCCCCAGGGAGTCGTTCCGGAGCCGGAGCCGGATAGCCTCCCGGCGGCTCGTGGAGTAGCGGGCGGACTGGGTAACCACGCCGTTGACCAGGTGGATGATAGTATCCGTGACCTCTGGGAGCAGCTGGAGTGTCCCTGATCCGGCCTGGGTGGAGTCGCTGTTGAGCACCGCGAAGAACCGGGCATCGATATCTTGCCTCAGGGTATCCCCCTGGGAGGTGACGTAAGCGGCCGTGATCGTAAAGGGATCCCCGGAGAGCACGCTGTCCGGCGAGACGATAATCCGGAAGGTCCGCCCGGTGATCGGGACATCGAGGGCATAGGAGTTCCCAATGTACGAGTTGGTCTCGTCCTTAGCTACTAAGAACAGGTCCCCGGCCCCGGACACCGTGACCGTGTAGCTGGCCTGTCCGCCTGACAGGGAAGCCACGGGAGGCTGGATCACGGGGTTCAGGTTCAGAGGGTTGACGCGCACGTTGTCTCCCGGTGCGTTCGTTACCAAGTTCCAGCAAGAGTCCACGCCCATGGCTGTGATTCCGAACGGAACCCCGGAGCCTTGGGGTGGGACGGTTCCAGATTTGCCTGGGGTCAGGGCCAGGTTCGTGGTCGTATCCCCGGCCAAGAGGGTTTCCCCGGGTCCAAGGAGCAGCAGGTTCACGAAAGGTGCTGGGACCACTGAAATCGGCGTGCTGGTGTCTGCCCAGATGCTCGAGGTAGAAACATCTGAGACGATGACTCGGCTCGTGCCCGCGGCCCGAAGCGACACCACAGAGCTGTCCCGGCCGTTGGCCATGGGGTGGTCCGGAGGGACCCGGATGAAAACGTCCGTGGCACTGAGGTGGATCACGTCCACTGAGGATACGGGGTTCCACAGGCTGTCCGTTGCGTAGAGGCGGACCCAGAACCTCTGGCCTGCGGTATCCACCGGAGGAGAACCACTGCGGCCGCGAGCGCTGCGGTTCCCCGGGTCCGCGTTCTGACCTGGGAGCAGGACCTGCAGCCTCTTAAACGTCCCGGCGAGGATCGTGTACCCGTGGCTGAAGCCGAGATGGCCTAGCCCGTCATCGCAGCGGATGCTGTCCGGCCCCCCAGCCCTGAGGAGAGTCACGTTTGCGCTCGAGACTCCGTTCGTGAAGGTAGCATTCTGAGGCGTGATGTAGGCCACGCCCCAAGGCACGTCTGAGAGGATCGTTGTACCGTTGTAGGTAGGCACAATGTTCCCGCCCGAATCCAGGGCGTAGATGGTGATCGGAAAAAAGACGCCCGCCGTCTTGGGCGAGGCGCTGTCAGGGTCATAGATGCGGAAGTGATCCAACTGAGCCCAGGCAGGAGAAAGGACAGCGAGGACCATCCCTGCTGCGAAAAGAAGGCTCCAAGGTTTCAGGGTACCTGTCATTCTTATGCTCCTAACGAGAAAACGTTAACCTCAGCCAACGAAATCCGTACCCCTCTGAATCCAAGCTATATTTAGACTGAAAATACTGCCTAAAGGTTTAAAGCGTTGAGACGCCCTCTGATAATTTTATTTTGTCGAGAGGTTATGGTATTTGTCAAATACAAAACCCCCTTGCCCGATCTTTCAAGGCAAGCGGGTGGTCAAGCGGTCAACACATCCGGCAGCTCGACTGACTTGGGTTCCCTCCGGGGTGCTCATGGAAGGAGGAACCAAGCCCCGCGGCTTTGCGCCCCCCGATTGCTCGGGGTTTGCCTTTATCGGACATCTTTAAAATATATCATAACCGGCCGGGAATGTCAAGCCTCGCCATCCCTTTAATCTTATCCCTCACGTTTGCACAAACCTCACCGAGCCGCTGCGAGGAAGCAAAGCGATCCGCTCGGACATCGTCCTCTAAAAACGACTCAAGCTTTCTGGTGTTTGATGAACGTGCCGTTGTTGTACTCCTCGAAGGCGGTCTGCAGCTCCTGCCGGGTGTTCATCACGATCGGGCCGTACCAGGCGATCGGCTCGCCGATTGGCTTTCCGGAGATGAGCAGAAAGCGGACGGGCTCCTCCTCGGTCGTCACGAACACCTGCTCTCCGTCGCTGAACAGGACCAGGGTTCCATTGGACGCTAACGCATCTCTCTGAAAGTCGAAATAGTTCGCCCCTTCGACTTCGTAGTTGAATGGGCTCTTTTCTTGGCAGAAAACGGCCTTGCCCTCGATGATATAGGCAAAGACCGTATGTCCCGGTTTGGTGGAATGGATGAATTCCGTTCCCGCCGGGACGGTCACATCGAGGTAGGCTGGGTCAGTGACGATGTCCCGGACGGGCCCTTGAGTTCCCCGAACTTCCCCGCAGATGATCTTGATTTTGACGCCCTTGCCCGGGGAGATCTCCGGGATTTGGCGGTTCTTCACGTCCCGGTAACGGGGGTCCATCATCTTGTGTGAAGCCGGGAGATTGGCCCACAGCTGGAACCCTCCCATCCGGCCTTTTTTATCCCCCTTCGGCATCTCCTGATGGATGATCCCGCTGCCCGCGGTCATCCACTGCACGTCCCCGGGGCCAATTAACCCTTCGTTCCCCATGCTGTCCCCGTGCTCAACCTTCCCCTCGAGGATGTAGGTGATGGTCTCGATTCCGCGGTGCGGGTGCCAGGGGAACCCCGCGAGGTAATGTTTGGGATCGGCGGAACGAAAATCGTCTAACAGCAGGAACGGGTCAAGGGCCGGTACCTCGCTGAACCCGAAGGCCCGCCTCAGGTGGACCCCGGCCCCTTCCAGGGTGGGCTTGCTCCGGAGGACCCTCCGGATCTTTCTGTTTTTCTCCATCGTGAACCTCCTCGTCTGCGTCACTTTGCGACTCCCGCTTAAAGGGGCTGGCCGTTTTCAGCCGGCAGTGGGGCGGGTTTTCTTGCGAATGTAAAAGAGCCTCTGCAGGGCGGTGAAGGTGGACAGGAGAACCAAGGCCAGGAGCACCCAGAAGAAGACCCTCGCTCCGAAGACGGCCCCGGCCACCAGGAGGATGATCCGCTCCGGTCGTTCCATCAATCCTACCTTGCACTCTTCGCCCAGTCCTTCAGCCCTTGCCCGACTGTAGCTCACCATCAAAGAGGCTGCCATACCCAGGAGCGCCAGTAGCTCTCCCCAGGGACGGTCGGGCTGGTCGGTCCGGTTTTGGTAATAGAGGAAGATACCTAGAAAGACAACTATCTCGGAATAGCGGTCTAGGGTAGAGTCCAGGAACTTGCCAAAGGTCGTGACGCGGTTCGAGCCCCGGGCCAAGGCCCCGTCCAGGGCGTCGCACAGGCCGGAAGCCAAGAGCACCAGGGCAGCCCAGAGGAAATGCCCCTTCCAGAACAGATACCCCGCGCCCACGCTCACGAAAAACCCAAAGGCCGTGAGGTAGTTGGGCTTGACCCCGAGGATGGCGAGCAGCCTCGCAATCGGCGCCAAGACTTTGGCGAAGCCCTTCTTAGTTCCCTCGGAGATCACCTTTGCCCTCCACCAGGATCACCATCTCTCCTTTGGGTTTCTTCTCCTTTGCCCAGGCAATGAGTTCCGAGAGCTCCCCCCGCTTGACCTCCTCAAAGGCCTTGGTCAGCTCCCTGGCCACGGCCCCTTTTCTGTTTCCAAGGATGTTCAGGAGATCCTGTAACGTCTTCTCCAGCCGAAACGGCGATTCATAAAAGATGAGCGTTGCCTCCTCGCCGGCCAAGGCCAAGAGCTTGTTCGCCCTCCGTCCAGGCTTGACCGGAAGAAACCCAGCGAACAGGAACTTGTCGCAGGGAAGTCCCGAGGCCACAAGCGCAGCCACAAATGCCGTTGGCCCGGGAACGGGGATCACGGAAATCCCCTGATCGATGGCCGCCCGGACGAGCACCCCTCCGGGATCCGAGATCCCCGGGGTCCCTCCGTCCGTGACCAGGGCGATATCCTCTCCCCTCTTGAGTCGAGCAAGCAGGGGGTCCAGCTTTCTCTCTTCGCTGTAAGCCTGGTAGCTGACCATGGGGGTACGGAGTTCGTAGCGCGCCAAGAGCGTTTTCGTCCGGCGGGTGTCTTCCGCCGCAATCAGGGACACCTCTTTGAGCACGCGGATGGCCCGGAGGGTGATATCCTCCAAGTTCCCGATTGGGGTGGCCACGAGGTAAAGCGTTCCCTGTGCCATGGTCTTTTAGAAAGGTTTGACCCCGAGGGGATCGGGGTCAATGAGGTTCCTCTTTCCGGGGATTCCCTTATTCCATCAATCGCGCGAGCTTCGAGCTCTCCACGAATCCGGTGGAGCGCAGCGCAAAGCGGTAATCCTTCAGGGCGTTCTGGACCAGCTGGTCCAGGCGCTTGCCGAGGAGCGCCCGGAAGGAGTCCACAAACGTATCGGTCCATTCCGCAAAGGCCTTGGCCAAGGAGGAAGGCGAGATCAGCGTGTTTCCCGAAACGGCCCCGGTTCCGTCCACCGAGAAGTCCTTCAGAAACGGATAGCGCATTTCCACGGCCATCCGCGAGCCCTCCAGGGTTTTCTTCACCAGGGTCGGCCCCACGACCCCGGCCAGATCCTGGGCAAGACGATTGATCGTGTTCAGGAAAAGGGTGACCATGGCCGGAGTGGCCTGTTCGATGGCGACCTCCGGGCTTTCCTCATAGGCATCGATCACCAGAGCCTCGCCGGTCCCCAGGGCCGAGAACAGGTCCCGCAGGGCTGAAGATGTGAGGGGAACCTCGGGTTTGGCGATGAAGAACCCCTTCACGGCCTCCCCCTCACGGAAGCGCACATAGGAAAGCTCCACCCCTTTGTGCAGTTCGAGGAATCCGTTGAACTTGGATTTCTGAAGCCGCTCGAACAGGGCATCCACATTGATCTTCCCCAGGTCCGCACCCTTGAACAAAGGCTTGGCGGAGAGGGTCATCACCACCATGGCCACGAGCTCGTCCGAGGTTTCGTAAAGGTTCACCATCCCGCCGCTCGCAATCTTGGCCTTGTCCACGACCTCGTTAATGTTTTTCGCCTCTCGGCCGTCGCGGGTGAACCGGGCGGCATTGAACGGCTCCCCCCGCCTCAGAAACAGGAACTCGGTGCAGTCCGGGTAGATGACCTCCAGGTATCCGGAGATCTTGCTGGCTCGCTCCTTTTTTGAATCCGCCAGGATGTTGTCAAAGTGCACGTACTCCAGCTTGGCATTCTGGAGTACGGGCCGGCCCTTGGGAAGTCGCATGGCTAAGTGTAATAAAATATAACGAGTTGTAATGCGTTGTAATTACAATGCATTACGATTTATCACTCCTCATTAGTCCTTCTTCCTGAACTTCTCCTTGAGGGTGATGAATTGCCAGTACTCCTCCAGCTCCGGGAGGCTGCGCACCGTGACCAAGTGTTCGTTCACGCTGATCAGGCCCATGTCGGTCAGGTCCTTCATCATTGCCTCCACCTTGGGTTCGGTCGTGCCCACGGTGTGGGACAGGTCGCGGTTGGTCACTTCGGCATCAATCACCACCCCGTCCGGCCGTTTCACGCCCTTGTCCTTGGCCATGGAGAGGAGCGAGGCCACCAGCCGGCAGAGGTCGTCCTTCTGCAAGAGGATCTCGATCTGTTTGTTGGTCTCGCGCAGGCGCTTGATGAGCATCGAGACCAGATATTCGATCATCGGATTTTCCTTGAGCTGGGACTTGAAAGCCTCGCGGTCCAAGGTCAGGCAGATGCTGTCCTCCAGGGCCGTGGCCGTAGCCGAGCGCGGCTTCTCATCGATGATCGCCATCTCCCCTATGAAGTCCCCTTCCTTGAGCACGGCCAGGGTCTTCTTGGTCCCGGCCGCGAAGGCCGAGATCTCGATGCGGCCGGTGCGGATTAAGTACATCTCGTTCCCCGGATCCCCTTCGCGGAACAGGATCTCTCCGGCCTTGAAGGTCTTCTCTGGAATCACATCCGTGTCTGGCATCTCTCGTACCTTTCTATATGAAGAAGCGCTTTCTCGCCTTCGGGAAACCCGTGGAAAGCTATAAGTATACAGAAATTATACCCTACTGTCAAGGTCTAAAGGGCTCGGAACGCCCCGCCGGAGGGGCAAGAAAAAGCGCCCGCTGAGGGCGCCTCAGGGGCGGGCCGGGCAGGTCTTCACCCGCGGAGCATCCGCAGGCCGGTGACGAAGAAGTAGATGGAGAGCAGGATGAGGAAGGCCCCGCAGGCCAGGACCAGGCCCCGGTAAACTCCGTCGTTCATGAGCCGCCCCCCGGAGGCCGCGGCCAAGGCGACCGCGCTGTACCAGAGGAGGTCGGAGAGGATATGCCCGGAATAGAAAAAGAGGAGCCCGAGGAGCCCGAACTTCAGGGAGAAAAGGACATAGCCCGCCCCCACGGTCGCCCACCACAGCAACCAATAAGGCCCGGCCACGGTCAGGAGCAGGCCGGTGACCACGGGCCCGAACCGGGACAGGCCCCGCTCCCCGGAGGCCTGAAGGGAGATCTTCCTCCTCAGGGCATCGTAGCCCATCCCCCCTCCCATCCAGAGGAGCATGAGCCCGCCCAGGAGGCCGACCACGCCGACTACAGAACGTTTCTGGAATACATGGGAAAGGCCGAAGGCCAGGAGTACGACCAGGGTGGCTTCGACAAGGGCGTGGCCCAGGACGATCAGGGGACCGGTCCGGGCTCCGCGCCGGGGGGACTCCTTGACCGTGATCGCGAACACCGGCCCGGGCATGAGCGCCCCGGAGAACCCGACCAGGAGCGCAGTCAGGAAGATGGCTCCCAGTTGAAGGAACACAGAAGGTCAGGCAGCGACGATGCTGACCAGTTTTCCCGGAACGACGACTACATTCTTGACCGTCTTCCCGGCAATGAACTTCTTCACCTTCTCGCTGGCCAGGGCCGCTTCCCGGGCCTCGGCTTCGGAGGTTCCCACGGGAAGCAGGAGCCGGTCGCGGACTTTACCGTTCACCTGGACCACGACCGTGACCATGGCCTCCTGGATGGCAGCCTCGTCCCAGGAGAGCCAGGGCAGGGTATGGATGCTCTGGCCCTTGTGCCCGAGGGACCCCTGCCAGAGCTCCTCGGCCAGGAACGGGGCCATCGGAGAGAGCAGCCGGACCATAGCTTCCAGGGCCTCCTTCCAGAGAGCCGCAGGGACCTTGCCTGGCATGTCCTGGAGGTAGTTCAGCCATTCCATCAGGGCCGCGACCGCGGTATTGAACTGCAGGCCATCCAAGTCCCGGGTAACTTTCCGGATGGTCTTGTGCATCCAGCGACTGAACTCCGCCTCATCCCCACCCTGGCCCCCGGCAACGGGAGAATTCGCCTGGGTCCGGACCCTGCCCAGAAAACGGTAGACCCCCCGGATGCCTTGCTCGTCCCAGGCCAGCTCGGCCTCGAAGGGCCCCATGAACAGGATGTAGAGCCGGAGGGCATCCACCCCGAACTCCTCGACCACCTCATCTGGGGTGATCACGTTGCCCTTGGACTTGCTCATCTTCTGGCCGTCCGCGCCCAGGATCATGCCCTGGTTGCGCAGGGCCGCGAAGGGCTCCTGGAAGGGGACCAGCCCGGCGTCGAAGGCCACCTTGGTCCAGAACCGGGCGTAGAGGAGGTGCATCACGGCATGCTCCGCCCCCCCCACGTAGAGGTCCACGGGCATCCAGTAGCGCATCGCCTCGGGGTCGTAGGGTTGGCCCCTGACCCCTGGGCTGGTGAAGCGGAGGAAGTACCAGGAGGAGCAGGCGAAGGAGTCGATCGTATCGGTCTCGCGCTCAGCCCGCCCGCCGCACTTCGGGCAGGCCGTCTGGACGAAGGACTCGGCCTTGGAAAGGGGGGACTTACCCGTGCCCGTGGGCTGAAAATCCTGCATCTCCGGCAGGAGCACCGGAAGCTGATCCTCGGGGACCGGGACCGTGCCGCACGTCGGGCAGTGGACGATGGGGATGGGCGCTCCCCAGTAGCGCTGGCGGGAGATGAGCCAGTCCCGAATGCGGTAGGTGATCCGTCGCTTGCCCTTCCCCTCTCTCTCCATGTCCTGGATCAGGGCCTCGATCCCCTCCTCGGTGGAGAGGCCGTCGTACTTCCCGGAGGCCACCATGACTCCGGAGTCCACGAAGGCCTCCTTCATCTCCTCCCTGCTGTGCTTGGGGGAATCCTTGGGCCGGATGACCTCTTTGATCGCAATCCCGTAGCGCTTGGCGAAGGCGAAGTCCCGGGTATCGTGGGCCGGGACCCCCATCACCGCCCCGGTGCCGTAGGAGCCCAGCACGTAGTCCCCGATCCACACCGGCACCTTCTCATTGTTCAAAGGATTAATCGCATAGGAGCCGGTCGCGACGCCGGTCTTCTCCTTCTCGGTGCTCATGCGGTCGATCTCGCTCTTGCGCCGGGCCTGGTCCACGTAGGCCTGGACCTCGGCCTTGCGCTCGGGCCGGGTGAGGGCCTCGGTCAGGGGATGCTCCGGGGCGATGGCCATGAAGGTGACCCCGAAGATCGTGTCGATGCGCGTGGTGAACACCGGGAGGGGATGGACCTTCCCCCCGGCCTCCACGGTGAAGAAGGCATCCGTGCCGTAGCTCTTGCCGATCCAGTTGCGCTGCATGATCTTGATCGGCTCCGGCCAGTCGATGGTCTCCAGGTCATCCAGGAGCCGGTCGGCGTAGTCCGTGATCTTGAAGTACCACTGCCGGAGGTCCTTCTTGGTGACCTCGGACTCGCAGCGCCAGCACTTCCCCGCCTCCACCTGCTCGTTGGCCAGGATCGTCTTGCACTGCGGGCACCACCACTGCGAGCCCAGGGCCTGGTAGGCCAGCCCGCGGTGGTACAAGAGGAGGAAGAACCACTGCGTCCAGCGGTAGTACTCCGGGTCCGTGGAGTTGATCTCCCGCTCCCAGTCGTAGCAGCACTCGATGAGCTTCATCTGCCTGCGGTAATTGTCCGTGTTCTGCCTGGTCGTGACCCGGGGGTGGACGTTCTGCTGGATGGCGTAGTTCTCGGCGGGAAGCCCGAAGGCGTCCCAGCCCATGGGGTGCAGGACGTTGAACCCTTTAGCCTTCTTGAACCGGGAGTACACGCAGGTCGGGATGTAGTTGTGGCAGTGGCCCACCGAGAGCCCGTCCCCGGAGGGGTAGGGGAAGAAGTCCAGGCAGTAGAACTTGGGCTTCCCGGGATCCTCAGCCGTGCGGTAGAGCTTCATCTCCTGCCAGACAGGACGCCACCTGGCTTCCAAGGCTTTGAAATCATAGCGCTCAGTCATTTAATAACCTCAGTGAATGGTGAATCGCATAGGGTCAATGGAAACAAAAAAGGCGCCTCTTCCGGGCGCCTGGAATAAACACGGAAGGGCTTTATCACCCTCCAGGCGCCGAAACGCAAGGCAGCAGGCCGCGCAAGGGCAGCTTGGTCTTCTCCCAACGGATTGACTGGCGATGGTTCATGGTAATAGTATAAACTACAAGAGGTTGCCCTGTCAAGTAGGGCACCAGGGGGATCAAAGGGCCAAAAGAGCACCCGTCGAGGGGAGCGGGAAGGCCTCCCGCCATGTTCCCACCCTGTTCCGACCCTCTTCCCACCCTGTTCTCGCCCTGTTCCCGCCCTATTCTCGCCCATTTCTCGCCCTGTTCTCGAGGTTTGCTGGAACCCATTGCAAGTTCATTGGGGCAGTCGTTTGGCGGGCTTAACACTTTTGAACGACAGTTGTTAGTTTTAGTAACGACAAAAAAGGCGGTATAGGAACCGCCCTCAGGGATAAAAAGAAGAAAGGATGCCCTTAAACTATCTCAACTTAACAATCCGAATAGGTTTAGCATTAACATCCGAAGGCCGGAGAAAATAGACTCCAGCCGTCAGCCCCTCCCCGATCCGGTCGCCCTTGTAAGTGCCCACGAGGCGGCCGGACACCGTGGTGAAACAGCTACGCGTCCTACGCAGGGATCTTGAGTTTCTGCCCCACCTTGATGGCGTTAGGGTCCTTGAGCTGGTCCTTGTTGGCTTCGAAGATCTTCATGTACTTGTTGGCGTCACCGTAAAACTTCTTGGCGATCTTCGACAGGTTGTCTCCACCCACGACCTCGTAGATGGTCGCCGGCACGGGCAAGTTGGCGTCGATGCCGATGTCCACCGTGATATCCGGGTACTTCGCGTCGATCTTCTTGATCTGCTCCCAAACCTCGTTCACGATCACCCGGTTCGGCGCGTCACCCTTGATGAACAACTTGTCACCGTCGATGTGGACGTTCTTGAGGCTCACGCCCCGCGCCTTCGCGAGGTCGATGACCGACTGGTACTTCGCCTGCAGCTGTTCAAAGCTCGGCATGATGTCCTCCTGTTATTGGGTGTGATAACTGCACGGTCAGAATCAAGATAAATCGTTTTGAGACCATCGTACCTACCTCACCTTCACCACCCTCACCGGCTTGCCCTCTCTCCCCTCCGGCTTCAGGAAGTAGACTCCCGCCGCCAGCCCCTCCCCGATCCGGTCGCCCTTGTAGGTCCCGATCTTGCGGCCCGAGATGTCGTAGAGCGCAAAGCGCTCGGAGGAGTGGCCGGGGACAGAGGCGAAGGAGGTGAAGGGGTTGGGGAATACCCCGTAACCCGTGACTCGTGACTGGTGACTCGGAGAAACCTCCACCCCCACATTCCCATTCGCATCCGTCTTGATGAGGTAAATCTGCCAGCCGTTCCCGAAAGAACCGGTCGTTCCCGCGATGATGTAGCCCCCATCTGAGGTCTGCTGGACGGAGGAGGCCCCATCGTTTCCCGCTCCTCCGCAGGTCCGGGTCCAGAGGGTGTCCCCGGAGGCGTTTGTCTTGATGAGATAGACCTGGCTGCTGTCCCCGAAAGAATCGGAAGACCCCGCGACGATGTAGTCCCTATCCGAGGTCTGCTGGACGGAAAAACCCTGATCCCAGTCCAGCCCCCCGTAGGTCCTGGTCATGAGGGTATCTCCGAAGGCGTTGACCTTGATTAAATAGATCTGGGAGTTATTCCCGAAAGAAGTGGTCCATCCCGCAACGACGCAACCCGTGTCCGAGGTCTGCTGGATGGAAAAACCCCAATCTTCGCTTGTCCCCCCGTAGGTTTTAGTCCAGAGGGTATCCCCGGAAGCATTGGTTTTGATGAGGTAGACCTGGTAACTGTTCCCGAAAGAACTGGTAGAACCCGCAACGATGTAACCTCCGTCCGTGGTCTGCTGGACGGAGCGGCCGTAATCGTCACCAGCCTCCCCGTAGTTCCTGGTCCAGAGAGTGTCCCCAAGGGCGTTTGTCTTTATGAGATAGACCTGATTTCCGTTCCCGAAAGAACTGGTAGAACCCGCAACGATGTAGCCTCCGTCCGTGGTCTGCCGGACGGAGTAGCCATAATCGAAGACCGCCCCGCCGTAGGTCCTAGTCCAGAGGGTGTCCCCGGAGGCGTTCGTCTTGATGAGATAGACATCCTCGTAGCCTGCCCCGAAGGAGTAAGTGGTTCCTGCGACGATGTAGCCCCCGTCTGAGGTTTGTTGGACAGAGTAGCCCTCATCCCAGTCCGTCCCTCCGTAGGTCCTGGTCCAGAGGGTATCCCCGGAGGCGTTGGTCTTGACGAGCCAGACATCCCCATTGCCTGCCCCAAAAGAGTAGGTGCCTCCAGTGACGATGTATCCTCCATCCGCGGTCTGCTGGACGGATTGGCCATACTCATCGTTCGTCCCTCCGTAGGTCCTCTGCCACGTCTGCTGGGCATGGGAGAAAGTAACAAAGAGAAGAATGAAAAGCACTGTGCTGAGCCGTTTCATAAAAACCTCCCTCTCGACTTATCCCACCTTCACGATCCGCAAAGGCTTCTGGCCCCCCTTTTCAGCACGGAGGAAGTAAACCCCAGCGGAAAGCCCCTCCCCGATCCGGTCGCCCTTGTAGACCCCGGCCTTCCGGCCCGAGATGTCGTAGAGGGCGAAGCGCTCGGAAGAGTGGCCGGGGACGGAGGCGAAGGAGGTGAAGGGATTTGGGGAAACCGTGAGGCGTGAGGCGGAAGGCGGGAGGCGGGAAGATGGATTCGTCTCTGTTTCCACCCCCAACCACCAGATCCCCATCGTATCTGTCTTGATGAGGTATACATCCTCACTGCTGTAAACTGTAGAACCAACGATAATGTAGCCGCTGTCTGAAGTCTGTTGGACAGAATACCCCTCATCGAAGGCCATTAGATTGTAGTATCCGATGGACCTCGTCCAGAGGGTGTCCCCGAAGGCGTTAGTTTTGATAAGGTAGACATCTCCGTTATCGTTGGAGTTTGACCCTGCAATGATGTAGCCACCATCTGTAGTCTGCTGGACAGAGTAGCCTTCATCGTCGTACATTCCACCGTAGATTCGGGTCCAAATGGTGTCCCCTAAGTCATTGGTCTTGACAAGATAGACATTGGAATAGTCAGGCGTTCCAGGTCCAAAAGAGTATGTGTAGCCCGCGACGATGTAGCCACCATAAGCAGCGTCCCATATCTGCTGGACGGAGTAGCCCTCATCGTCGTACATTCCTCCGTAGGTCCGGGTCCAAAGGGTATCGCCTGAGATGTTGGTCTTGATGAGGTAGACATCGTAGTTACCTGCGCCTAAAGAGTTTGTGTATCCCGCAATGATGTAGCCCCCATCCGGGGTCTGCTGGACGGAGTAGCCCTTATCATCGCCCGTTCCTCCGTAGGTCCGGGTCCAAAGGGTAACGCCTGAGGCGTTGGTCTTGATGAGGTAGACATCGTAGTTACCTGCGCCGAAAGAGTTTGTGAATCCCGCAATGATGTAACCCTTGTCAGAAGTCTGCTGGACGGAGCAACCCGAATCGGTGTAGATTCCTCCGTAGGTCTTCGTCCAGAGGGTATCCCCGGAGGCATTGGTCTTGATGAGGTAGACATTAGAATAGTCAGGCGTTCCAGGTCCAAAAGAGTATGTGTAGCCCGCAATGATGTAACCCCCATCTGAAGTCTGCTGGACAGAGCGGCCACCATCCCAGTTTGTTCCTCCGTAGGTCTTAGTCCAAAGGGGGTACCCATAGCTATTGGTTTTGATGAGGTAGACATCGGTGAAGGGCGGATGTCCGAAGGAGGTTGTCTCCCCGGTGATAATGTAGCCACTATCAGAGGTCTGCTGGACGGAGTAGCCGTAATCTTCGTTCGCTCCCCCGTAGATCCTGTCCCACTTTTGCTGGGAGAAGGCGGGGAGAACGAAGAACAGAAGAGCCAGGGAGCAGAGGAGAAGAGGGGAAAGGGAGAGAAAAGACGAAAGGCGCTTTCGGCGATTGGCTTTTGGCTTTTGGCTAAAAAGCAAAAGATGGGCAAGCTTCATGGCGGACCTCCTTTCCGAATAGGGCAAAAGAAGCATAGCACATCGGCGGGGAAAAAGCAAGGAAAAAGATAGGGGTTAGCGACTAGGGACTAGGGGCTAGGAACGGCAAAGAAACATCGGACATCTCGGACCTGTCGGACAAATCCCCCCTAACCCCCCTTTTCCAAAGTGGGGAAGGACGCTGGATTCCGGGTCAAGCCCGGAATGACGACCTCTGCAATGCAGATTGCGGAGCGTGGAATGCGGAATGAAAAACTAAAGCAGATTCTTCGCTGCGCTCGGAATGACGCCCTATTGAAAAGGGTGCACTTACGAGGAGGGAACCTCGAACTTCGCCAGCCAGCCCTTGGCCCCGATGGCCTCAAAGAGCCTCCTCGCCTCAGAAAGATACCAGCGGCCCTTATCGTCTTCTTTGTGGGCCAGGAGGGCCCGCCCGAAGTGATAGCTCACCCGGGCCATCTCGGCCTTGTCCCCCAGCGAGCCGAAGAGGTTCACGCTCTCCATGAAATCCTCCTGGGACCCCGGCCAATCCCCCTGCCTGTCCTGAAGCCGGGCACGAAGGCAAAGAAGCGAAGCCCGGTAGCGCTTGGAGGAGAGGGCCTCGGCCAAAAGCAGCCCGCTCTCGATCTCCTGACCGGCCTGGACCAGGTCGTCCGTCTCCAGGGCGAACTCCGCGGCGCACTGGGAGAGGCGGCAGAGGAGGTCCTTGCCCAAATCCTGCGCTCGGGCGAAGGCCTGGACCTCGCTGAATGCGTCCCGGGCTTTGCCCCGCTCACCCCTCCCGAGATAGACGTGGACCAGCAAGGCCAGGCCGACGATGAGGCTGAACCGATCCTGGATTTCCCGGGCGATGCCCAGGGCGCGTTCCAGGCGATCCGCTGCTTGATCCACGTTCCCCAGGGAATCGTGGACCCGGCCCAGGGAGAGCAAGACAAAGGCGCTCTGGCTGCGGTCCCCGAGGGCCGTGCACAGCTCGTAGGCTTGATCGTAATGCGCCAACGCCCTGGGGTAGTCTCCCAGCCTGGCCTCCAAGGCTCCGAGATTAATGAGGGCACCGATTTGGCCGGAGCGGTCCCCGACGACCCGCAGCAAAGCCAGGGCACGTTCTTGATAGCTCAGGGCCTGGGCCTCGTTCCCCTGGCGGGCGTGGAAGGTGCTGAGGAGGTTCAAGCAATAGCTCTGGCGGTAAAGATCCCCAAGCTCTTCGTTCAGGCGTAGGGCTCGCTCCCCGAGCTGCAGGCTTTGCTCCGGGTTTCCTTGCTGGGAATGAACCACGGACAGGTTGATCAGATGACTGACCACTTCCGGCTTGTTCCCTAAGGCCTCGGAAAGGGCCAGCGCCTTCTGGTAGCACGAAAGGGCCTTCTCGAAATCCAGAAGGATGCGAAACACGTAACCCAGGTTGTGCAGGGCTTTGGCCTGTCCGGGTTGATGGCCATAGGTAGAGAAGAGATCCAGGGCCTTCTCTGCGGCCTCCCGCATCTTCTCGAAATCGCTCGTTCCGGAGTGGATCGAGGAAAGGGCCAAGAGGGCTTCGGCCTGTCCCGCAACCAGGCCCGTGTCCCGGGCTTCTTCCAGGGCCTCCTGGCCCAGGCGGAGGCCTTCCTCAAAATTCCCGGCGCGCTCGCACACATCCAGCTTCCTCATTCGCAAGACGAGGTGGACGAGGCGCCCGAACCCTCCCGGCCTCCTCCCCGAGAGGCAGGCCGCAAGCCCGGGGTCCTGGCCCCAAGAGCGGTAGGTCTCGATCAGCGTATGATAGGGATAACCCTTCGGGCGAGGCTTCATGGTCCTTCCTAATTCATCCTCTCCAGCCAGCCCTTGGCCCCGATAGCTTCCCAGATTTTCCTCGCCTCAGAAAGATACCAGCGACCCTTATCCTCTTCTTTGTGGGCCAGGAGAGTGAGGCCGTAATAGGTACAGGTTCGGGCGAGCTTGGCCTTTTCCCCCAGGGTGCTGTACAGCTTGGCGCTGTCCTCGTAGTCCGTTTGAGCCCCTGGCCATTCCCCTTGCTTCTCCCTGAGCCTGGCCCGCAGGAATAGAAGAAACGCCTGGTATATTTTATACCCTTGAGCCTCGGCCAGAAGGAGTCCGGTCTCCAGCTCCAGGGCAGCCTTGGAGAGGTCATCCTCCTCCAGAGCGAGGGCGGCAGCGCCCTGGAAGAAATGACATTGCAAATCATTGTCCTGGGGGAAGATCTGGATGAGGGCCTGGGCTTCCTCGAGAGCCCTCCGGGCTCCTGCGAGGCCTCCCTTTCCCAGGGCGGCGTAGACCAGAAGGACCAGGCCGTAGGTCAGGGCGCGGCGCTGGCCAAGCTCCCTCCAGAGGGCCAGGGCCTTTTCCTGATAGGCCACGGATTGCTCGAAGTCCCCCAAGTCCTCATAGGTCTTCCCCAGGTTGGAGAGCACGAAAGCCAAGCCGCTGCGATTGCCCACCGAGGCCTCCAGAGCGCAGGCTTCTTCAAAGGAAGGGATGGCCCGGGCATAATTCCCCAGGGAAGCGTCATTGAAGGCGATATTGTGCAGGGCCGCAGCCTGTCCGGACCGGGATCCGATAGTCTGGTAAAGGCCGTACATCTGCTGGTCGAACTCCTGGGCCTTGGCCGTGTTCCCCAAGTCGCGCTGGATGGTGCCGAGCATATCCCAGCACTGGGCCTGGCGGTCCAGGTTTCCCGTCTCCTGGCTCAGTCTCAACGCCCGCTCGGCAAGGGGCAAGGCTTTTTCGTAATAGCCGTTGTTGCAGAAGAACCCGGAAAGCCTGACCAGGCAGGCGGCTTCTCCCAGGCGGTCCCCCAGCCCCTGGTAGAGCTCCAGGGCCTGTTCGTAATGGGCCTGGCTTTTCTCCCAGTCCCCGAGCTCCAGGTGAACGTCTCCTAACTGCTCCTGGGCCTGGGCTTGTCCCTGGGCGTTCCCGTGCGCAGAGAAGACCTCGAGCGCCTTTCGGGCGGACTCCTTCATCCTCTGGAACTCGCTGGTTCCGCAATACATCCAGCACAGGGAAAGCAAGGCTTGAGCCCGGCCCACTGCCAAGCCCCCTGCGTCCGCCTCCTCCAAGGCCTGCTGACCCGCTCGCAGCCCTAGGGGATAGTCACCCAGGAGGTCATACAAAGGGATTTTCTTCAAAAGCAGGACCAACCGCACGATGCTCGCCAGACCGCCCGGCCTCCTCCCCGAAAGGCAGGCTGCAAGCCCGGGGTCCTGGCCCCAGGAGCGGTAGGTCTCGATCAGCGTATGATAAGGATAGCCCCTCGGGCGGATGGTCATCCTCAGGAGGTCTCCATTGGATTTTGGAATGCGGGAGGACTCTTGGCTATTGGCCGTTGGCTCACAAAGCAACGCGACGAATGGATGGCAAACCTCCTTTCCCGATGGTCACCAGAAGCATATCACATCAGGGGGGAAAAAGCAAGGAAAAACCCAGGGCCGGAGAAGCAAGGGCTGGGGGCTCTGGGGCTTGAGGCCGGGGCTTGACTCTCCCTTGGCATTGGGGTATCATTATCAGTTGAAATATTGAAGGAGAGGGATTCGATTCGGGTGTTAGAGAAACTCCGGAAACTTTTCACGAGCTACGACCGGAGGCTCTGGGTGCTGTTCTTCGGGCGCCTGGCCTCGGCCGTGGGCTTCTCGGTGGTCATGCCCTTCCTGGGCCTTTACCTCTACCACGAGCGCAAAGTGCCCATGGCCCTGATCGGGGCCCTGTACACGACCTCGGCCGTGTCCGGCTCCATCTCCCAAATCGTGGGCGGGAACTGGTCGGACCGCTTCGGGCGCAAGGGCATCATGGTCCTCGGGATGTTCGGCCGTGTCCTGACCTTCCTGCTCCTGGCCCTGGCCGTGGGCCGGGGCGCGAACCTCTGGATCCTGGCCTGTATTTTCCTACTCTCCTCCTTTGCCGGAAGCCTGATCGAGCCCTCCTCCCACGCCATGATCGCGGACGTGGTCCCGCCCGAGAAGCGGGTCGAGGCCTACGGGATCCTGCGCGTGGGCGTGAACTTCGGCTGGGCCCTGGGTCCGGCCCTGGGAGGGCTCCTGGCCAGTTTCTCCTATCCCTCCCTTTTCCTGCTGACCGCGGTCACGAGCCTCTTCTCCGGACTTCTGATCCTGACCCAGATCCGGGAGTCCCACCGGAGTTCCTCCGAGGAGCGCTATGGGGCCAAGGAGCTTTGGGAGATATTCCGTGACCGTCAGTTCATCACTTTTTGCTTCATCTGCCTCTTTCTGTTCGTGGTCATGGCACAGCTCATGACCACGATCTCAATCTACGGCACGGCCCACGCCCACATCTCAAAGCTCCAGGTGGGCTACCTTTTCACCACGAACGGCCTCTTCGTGGTGCTGTTCCAGTTTCCCGCCTCCCGCCTCATCCGTCGTATGCGCACGACCATGGCCCTGGCCCTGGGAGCCCTGCTCTACGCCCTGGGATACTTCTCCCTGGGCTTCGCGAGCTCGTTCCTTTTCATGTGGCTGGCGATGTGGGTCATCACGGCCGGAGAGGTCATCGTCTCCCCCTCCTCCCAGGCCCTGGTGGCTAACCTCTCCCCGGAGGCCCGGCGCGGGAGGTACATGGGGCTATTCGGCCTGTTCGGGAACTTCGGGAGTGCGATGGGTCCCCTGGTGGGTGGGTTGATCCTGGACGCCCTCATCGGTCGGCCCGTCGTCATGTGGGGGGCGATCTCCAGCCTCGCCGTGGTGGCCATGCTCGGATACCTCTGGTTCGGGACCCGGCTCTCCCCGAGCCTGAACGGGGCCAAATACGTTCCCGTGGGCGTGATCGAAGAAACATAAACCTTTATCCCATAAAGGAGGTTCGAGATGAGAAAGGACCTGTTCGTCCTGGCCCTGGTGCTCGCTCTATCGGCCGTGTGCGCCTGGGCCGAAGCCCCCAAGGGGGGCACTTTCTCCATCGTGGCCTTTGACCCGGCCAACCAGGACTGGGGCGTGGCTGTAGCCTCAAAGTTCTTCGCCGTGGGCTCGGTCGTGCCCTGGGCTAAGGCCGGGGTCGGGGCCATCGCGACCCAGGCCTTCGGCAACACTAGCTTCGGCCCCAGAGGCCTCGCTCTCCTGGAGCAAGGCGCTGACGCCGGCGCCGCCTTGAAGGTCCTGATCGACAGCGACACAGGCCGGGCCCAGCGCCAAGTGGGCATAGTGGATGACAAAAGTCGCGCCGTGACCTATACCGGGGAAAAGTGCAATGCCTGGGCCGGGGGCGTTGCAGGGTTGACCTATGCCTGCCAGGGAAACATCCTGGTCGGAGAAAAGGTCGTCCAGGCCATGGCCAAGGCCTTTGAAACCAACAAGGGGGAATTGGCCGAACGGCTCGTGGCGGCATTGGAGGCCGGGGACGCGGCGGGAGGGGATTCCCGCGGAAGGCAGTCCGCAGCCATCCTGGTGGTGCGTCCCGGAGGGGGCTACGGGGGCTGGAACGACCGCTACATCGACATCCGGGTGGACGACCATCCCCAGCCCTTGAAGGAGCTCAGGCGGATGCTGGAGACCGGGCTCCAGATGGGGGCGCTCAACCAGGCCTCGGGCCTGAGAATGCAGGGCAAGCTGGACCAGGCCGTGGCCGCGATGGAGAAGGCCGTTGAGCGGTATCCCAAGAGCGGGGATTGCTGGTACGATTATGCCTGCTACCTCTCCCTCTCCGGAAGCAAGATCGAGGCCCTGGCGGCATTGAAGAAAGCCCTCGTCCTGACCCCCAAGTTTGCGAGCATGGCCAAGACCGACACGGACTTGGACCCCATCCGCAAGGAGCCCGAGTTCAAAAAGCTGGTCAAGTAGAGGAAATCCATGAGAAGGCCTCGTCGCAAGCTTTTCAGTTTCTCACCTTTTTCTTTAACCTTCTCCCTCGGCCTTTTAGCAGCAGGCTGCGCCTCTCACCGTGCAGCCCTGCCTCCTCCGATCGTCGTCGTCCAGCCAGACACCAGTCGGTTTAGAAAACCCGAGGGCCCGGCTTTCCCCTCCGCCTCCCTGGACTCCCTCCTCACCTCTCCGACCGTGGACGGGGCGAGGGTCTCCGCTCTGGTGGTTTCCCTGGCGGACAGGAAGAGGCTCTATTCACGGAATGCGGGGCAAGGGCTCACCCCGGCCTCGGTCCAGAAACTGCTTACCTCGGCCGCGGCCCTGTACTGGCTCTCCCCGCAGTTTAAGTTCTCAACCGAGGTCCGCTGGGACGGCCGGGATCTTTATGTGGTTGGCGGAGGAGATCCCTCCCTCACCGAAGAAGACCTCCGGGACCTGGCGCGGGACGTGAGGAGAAAGGAGTTGGGAAGAATCCGCAACCTCCTCCTAGACGGCTCCTATCTGGACACGCTCCGCTTCGGCGAGGGTTGGTCCCCGGAGGATACCCTTTATCCCTACCACCCCATGCTCTCGGCCTTCGTCTGCGAACACGATTTCGTGACCCTGACCGTCAGCCCGAAGGCGCGTGGGAAATATGCCCGGGTGGAGGTGGAGCCGAGAACCAGGGCCGTCCAAGCTCGGAGCAAGGTAGAAGTGGTTGACGAGGGGCGTGTAAGCATCCGGATAAGCCAGAAGGCCACTCGTTACGGAGTGACCTTTGACCTCAGCGGTCACATCGCATCCGGAAACAAGGACGAGGCCTTCACGCGCAACGTGGCGGACCCGGCCTGGCTCGCCGGAAATCTGTTCCGGGAAGCCCTGCTCGCGGAGGGAATTCGGATGAGGGGCAAGGTCCGGGAAGGAACGTCTCCCGCCGAAGCGAAGACCATCGCCGTGCACCGCTCCCAAGCTCTGGCCGATCTCCTGCGCACCATGAACAAGGAGAGCGACAACCTCTACGCGGAGCAGGTCCTCAAGACCCTCGGAGCGGAGAGAGCCGGCCCTCCGGGATCTGCGGACAAGGGCCTCCTGGCTGTGAGGGGGTTTCTGGATACCTTGGGGGTCCGGCAGGACAGCTACAGGATCGTGGACGGCTCAGGCCTTGCGCACGCCAATACGTTGAGCGCGGAGACCCTGGTCGAGGTTCTGGCCTGGATATATAAGCAGTTCAGGCTGTCCCCGGAGTTCGTCTCCACCCTGCCCGTGGCCGGGGAGGACGGCACCCTGGCCCGCCGCCTGGGCCAGGCCTCCCGCCTCACCCGGGCCAAGACCGGGACCCTGACCGGCGTCTCCAGCCTGGCCGGGTATGCGGTGGATAAACGCGGGGAGGTCCTGGCCTTCGCCATCCTGGTGAACGGGTTTCCGGGACCGGTCTCAGAGATACGGGACATTCAAGACGAGGTGGTGAAAAAGCTCAACGTTTGGTAGTCCGCGCTGTCCTGTTGAACAGAAAAAGGCGGGGCCTCTCTGGCCCCGCCTTTTTGGTTAGCGCGGAAGGAGTGAATAGCGATTTAGCTTATATTTTTGCTAAAATCTTCTGACCAACCCTCACCCTCCGCCGCAGTCCTTGCAGTAGTGCTCGTCGGTCTGATCGCTGGAGCGCTCCTGGTCGAGGTGGTCCTGACAGAAGATCTCCCCGCACATGTTGCAGCGCCTGAGGTTGACCATGAATCCGCAGATCGAACACTTTTTCTCTTCGCCGGACTCTAAATCGCGAATCTCGGACATGACTCCTCCTCTCGCAGGGATAAGGGGTAAGCGAAAACCTAATCCCTTCTCTTCAGTCTTCTATGTCCCGGTCCTCCCGGTTGAGAATCCGGATCAACTCCTTGCCCGCTTTCTTGGAGATGTTTCGGGTGCCCGGCAGGGCCAGGACCTCGGCCTCCAGATAGCGGATCGGCAGGTCCAAAACGATGTGCTGTCCGGGCGCGACCTCTTTGGCCGCCTTCACAACCTTTCCGTCTATCTTCACAAACCCCAGGTCACAGGCCCGTTTGGCCAGAGAACGGGACTTCAAGAGCCTGGCCGCCTTCAGGAATTCGTCGATCCGCAAAGAAAAACCGCTATCTACTTTCGGCTTTTGGCTAAAAGCGAACCGCGCCGTTTTTCAGCCGCCCTTCTCCAGCTTGTTCTCGATGTAGACCTTCTGGCGCAGCCCCTTGACGTAGACATCCAGTTTCTCGCGGAGTTTTGTGTCCTTGGCGATCTCGGTGATCTTGTCGCGGTCCTTCTCCAGGGTTAGGCGCTTGGCCGGGATGCGCTCCACGAGCTTGATCAGACTGTAGCCATAGACGCTGGGCGTCAGGTCCTGACGCAGGGGCTCGCTTACCTCCCCGGGCTTGAGCAGGGCGATGGCCTCCTTCAGGACCGGGGAGAGCTCCTGAACATCCAGGAGGCCCAGGTCCCCGCCCTTGACTTTGGTGGAGTCGTCATCCGACCAAGACTTGGCCAGCTCCCCGAAATCCTCCCCGGCCTTGATCCGCTCCCTCAGGACCTCCAGGCGCTTGACGGCCTTGGCCGAATCCGCGGGGCTGGGCGTGACCCGGATGAGGATGCGCAGGATGTGCACCGAGTCCGCATCCTTGCCTGCGCAGCGGAAGATCTCCAATCCGAACGGGGACTGTATCCCGGGGGTGGTCTCGCCGGCCTTGAGCGAGAAGGCCAGCTGCTCGAAGTCCGCCATGGTCGAGCCCTTCCGGATCCAGCCCAGGTCCCCGCCCCGCTGGGCGCTCTCCGGATCCTCGGAGTAGCGGAGGGCCAGCTTGGCGAAATTGGCCTTGACCTTGAGCTGCTGCTCCACGACCTTGATCCGCTTCACGGCCTTTTGCACAGCCTCCTCTCCGGGCTTGACCGCGATCAGGATGTGGGCCAGGTGTACCCGCTCTGGCTCGAAGGGCAGGGAGTCCTTGTAAACCTTGTAGAAGTCTTCCACATCCTTGGAGGTCACGTTCACCTTGGGCCGGATCTCGCGGTCCACGAGCCGTTGAACCATCATGTCCTCGCGGATCTTCCCCCGGTAGATGTCCTTGAGCCGGTCCAGGGTGAGGTTCTGGCGGGCGAGCTCCTTCTGGAACTCCTCGTCCGAGGGGAACCGGGAGCGGAAGTTCTTCATGAGGTTGTCGAGTTCGTTGGCCACGTCGCTCTGGTCTACCTCGATGGAGTCCTGCTTGGCTTTCAAGAGAAGCACCTTCTGGTCGATCATCTGGGACAGGACTTGCTTCCGGAGCACGGCCAGGGTGTCGCCCCCGGGCATCTGGGTGGCCCCGGCATTTACGAGTATGTTGCGGACCTCCTTTTCCACCTCGCTTTGCAGGATGACCTCTTGTCCCACCTTGGCCGCAATCCCGTCCACCCGATCCGCGGCACGTGTCCACAGGGGAGGGAAGAGCAGGAAGGCCGATAAGACCAGGAGGAGCAAACCGGGCGTGTTTTTAATCCGGAGGTCGATTTCGGATTTCACCCTCGGCCTCACTTCAGAAGCTCCGGATGGGTCTCGATCTTGGCCCCTTTGCGCAGGCCTTCGATCCAGGCATCGTAAGCCTGGCGCTGCCGGGTGTAAAGAAGCTGGCTTTTGATCTGCTCCCCGACCTGCTCAAAACTGAACGGCTTGGGCAGGGCCTTCATGTCCTCAACCTTCAGGAGGTAGAAGCCCTCCGGAGTCAGGATCACTCCCGAGGTCCCGCCCTTAGGCAGGGCGAAGGCCGCCTCGCCCAGCGTCGGGTTCACCTCGGGCCGGGTCAGGTATTTGTCCAACAGTCCACCCTTCTGGGCGGTCGGGTCTTTGGAATGGTTGCGGGCCAGGGTCGCAAAATCCTCTCCCGTGCGCAGGGAATCCAAGAGGGCTTTGGCCAGATCCTCGGAGCGAACCAGGATGATCCGCAGCTGCACGGCCTTGCCGTACTCCGCGGCGTGCGCGCTGTAATAGGCGCCGATCTCCTCAGGCGCCACCGCAATCTTATCGCCGATCGCCTTCTGCATGACCTTGGAAACCAGGATCTCCTTGCGGTTGTTTTCGATCAGCAACCGGGTATCTCTGTCTTTGTCCAATCCCTGCTTCAGGGCCTCCTGATAGGCCAGCTCTCGGTCGGTCCACTGCTTCAGGGCCTCCTGTTTGTCCGCTGGGGAGAGGGTCAGGCGGTTCTCCGGACCCAGGAGGTCATTGAAATCGTCCACCGAGATCGCAGCCTGGTTCACCTTGGCCACGCTGGGTCCGGACTTGGCCCTTCCGTCCTTCTGCACGCAGGAGGCGAGCAAAACCGGGAGCAGGAGGGCTGGGATGTAGCGCATCCAGTCAAAGCGGTTTCCCACGGATGTCTCCTTTATTTAAGCTTCCCCGGGCTTCCGGGGTTTCTTGCCCTGGCCGAGCTTTTCCAGGGCCTGTTCGTTGAGGGTCACGGGATAGGTCTTCTTGAGTTCCGCGATCTTCTCCTCCAGCGCTTTCCTCACCTTTTCGGCATGGACCCGGGCCTGGACCTCGGCCCGGGCCTCCTCGAAGGTCTTGAGTCGGGCCTCCTTGCGCTCCGAGACTTTAAGGATCGCGAAGGCCCCGCGGAAGGGCACGGGATTCGAGAGTTGATTGGGCTTAAGGCTCGCGATCACGGAGTCCAACTCCGGGAACACGCCCCGGCTCACGAACCCCAGGTCCCCACCGGCCTGAGCCGTCATCTGGTCTTTGGACTTGGCCCGGGCCAGGTCCGCGAAGGCCTTGCCCTTCTTAAGCTCAGCCAGAAGCGCCTTGGCCTCTTGTTCCGTAGACACGATGATTCGGCTGAGCCGGATCTGCTCGGGCTCCTTGAAGCTGTCCGGACGGGCCGCGAAGTAGGCCCGGAGCTCCTCCTCGGAGATTTGCTTGGCCTTTTCCTCCACCAGGGCCTGATAAGCTTCCCCGGCTAACAGGTCATTGGTAAAGGAGGTTAAGTTCTGTGATACCTTCGCAGAGCGGTCCAGCCCCTTGGCTTTAGCCTTCTCGTAGAGCAGGTTCCAAAGAAAGACCTGGTCCAGGAAGAGGCTCATTTGGGCCGGGTTATCATAGGGGACGGGCGTCCCCCTCGTCACCTGCAGGGCCTCCCCTTCCTCTAGGAGCCGGGCCAGGTCCCAGGTACCTCCGGCAAATCGCAGGACCACAGTTTTCTTCTCCTGGTTCGAAAGCACGGGCAGGTTCGAGGACTCGGGCAGAGGCATGGTTGTGTCTCCGGCGGCCTTCGGGACCTTGCTGGCCAAAAGGGTTAAAGCCCCGGTATCCACCTTGGCATGAGCCGCCTCCTTCAGGTCTTTGATGTAATCGTTGGTCATTTGCCGGCGCAGGATCATCATGTGGTTTGTGAATTCCTGCCTCAGGGTGGCCTTCGCTTTGTCAAAGGACTCCTGCTGGCGCTTCCGGCGCTGCTCGCAGAGGAGGAGATGAAATCCGTACGGAGTCTTGACGATTCCACTCACCTGCCCGGGCTTGAGCTTCGCCGCCGCGTCCCAGAAGGCATCCACCATCATCCCGTAGGTGAAGAACCCCAGGTCTCCGCCGTTTTCCGCGTTGGACCGGTCGATGGAGTGGCGCCGAGCCAAGGAATCGAAGCGGGCCCCTCTTTTCAGGGAATCCAGGAGCGCCTTGGCCGAATCCTGGGATGTGACCAGGATGTGGCGACAGCGGATCTCCTCCCCTTGGCGGTTGTAGTATTCCTTGAGCCCGGCCTCGGTGGGCTCGGTCTTGCTCACGATCTCCTCCTGGTACAGTTCGTTCCGCGCCAGTTCCTTGGCAATGTAGTCGACTTGGACTTGAACGCTCCGGGACTTATCCAGCCCCTTTTTCCTGGCCTCCAGGGCCAGGAGGCGCTTATTGACCAGTTCCTCCAGAGCCTTCTTTCGGTCGGCCAGGCTGTCGGCCCGGGTGACTATGCCGAACCGCGGACGGTAAACCTCCTCGAACTCGGCCAGGGTGATCGCCTGGGGCCCGACCCGGGCCACGTTTGGACCCTTGGTTCCGCAGGATGTAAGGGCAAGGGATCCGGTGACCAAGAAAAAGCCAAAGCGCTTCCAATTCATGCTGATTTCAATCCTCCTCTGGGTAAAGGTGAACTTTTATGATATCATTTTTCCTTTGCGAAATTCAAGTGTTTTCTTCTGTGTAGGAAAAAGCCCCCGGATGGATCGGGTGTCTGAAAAACCGCTTCGCTTGGGTCTGCTTCAACAGCACCAGCCTCTGGATCAGGCCCTCCCCTGTTGGGGGAGAGTTTTGGGTTCAGGGGCCATGACGGTGCGTGGTCGTACCTAGTTACTCGAACGAACTTGAAAAAGGCCCCTTAAAAGAGGCCTCTGGAAGATGTTGGGTTATTCTTTTGGTCCTTGGATTTTTCAATTTGAAATGCGGATTGGTAATTTTGCCTTTTTGTATGAGTTTTTACACGTCCAGGTTCCGAACCGCGAGGGCGTTCTCCTCGATGAACTTCCTTCTCGGTTCGACCTCGTCGCCCATCAGGATGGTGAACAGGCGGTCGGCCTCGATCACGTCTTCGAGGGTGACCTTGAGGAGGGTGCGCCGCTCTGGGTCCATGGTCGTCTTCCACAACTGCTCCGGGTTCATCTCCCCTAGGCCTTTGTAGCGCTGGAGGCTGAACCCGTCCTTGCCCAGGCGCTTCTCCAGGGCCTTGAGCTCTTCGTCGCCGTAGGCGTAGTACTCCTCCTTGCCCTTGCCCATCCGGTAGAGCGGGGGCTGGGCGATGTAGATCCTGCCCTCTTCGATCAGGGGCCGCATGTAGCGGTAGAAGAAGGTCAGGATCAGGGTCCGGATGTGGGCCCCGTCCACGTCGGCGTCGGTCATGATGATGACCTTATGATATCTGGCTTTTTTAGAATCGAAGTCATCCGCCCCGATGCCGCAGCCCAAGGCCGTCACCATGGCCCTGATTTCCTCGTGGGACAGGACCTTGTCCAGACGGGCCTTCTCCACGTTCAGGATCTTGCCCTTGAGAGGCAGGATGGCCTGGAACCTTCGGTCGCGCCCCATTTTGGCCGAGCCCCCGGCCGAGTCCCCTTCCACAAGGTAGAGCTCGCACAACGCCGGGTCCTCGAGGGAGCAATCCGCCAGCTTTCCTGGCAGGGCCATGCTTTCCAGAGCCGATTTCCTTCGGGTCAGCTCCCGAGCCTTGCGCGCAGCCTCCCTCGAGCGGGCCGCGATGATGGACTTCTCCGCGATCTTGTTGGACACGCTGGGGTGCTGCTCCAGGAATTCCGTGAGCTTCTCGGCCACGATCGACTCCACGATGCCCTTGACCTCGGAGTTCCCGAGCTTGGTCTTGGTCTGGCCCTCGAACTGCGGGTTTTGGACCTTGACCGAGAGCACCGCGGTCAGGCCTTCCCGGACGTCGTCGCCCGAGATGTCCACCGCGTCCTTCTTCTGCATCTCCTGCTTCCGGATGTAGTCGTTCACCACCCGGGTGAGCGCGGACTTGTAGCCCGCGAGGTGCGTCCCGCCCTCGATGGTGTTAATGTTGTTGGCGTAGGAGAACAGGTTCTCGTCGTAGGAGTCGTTGTACTGCATCGCCAGCTCGACCTCGATCCCGTCCCCGGTCTTCTCGATGTAGATCGGCCGGTGCAGGGGGTTCTTGTTCTCGTCCAGGAACTGTACGAACTCCACGATCCCGCCGTTGTAGCGGAACTCGTGGGACTTGCCGCTCTTCTCGTCCTTCAGGTCCACGCGCAGGCCCTTGTTCAAAAAGGCCAGCTCCCGGAGCCTCTGGGCCAGGGTGTCGAAGGAGAAGGCGATGGTCTTGACGTTCTTATCATCCGGCTTGAAAATCTTCTCGTCCGGCATGAAGGTGACCTTGGACCCGGTGTTCTTCTTCTCTCCGATGACCTTGAGCGGGGTCTTGGTCACGCCCCGCTCGTAGCGCTGGTGATAGACCTTGCCCTCGCGCCAGGTTTCCACCTCGAGCCACTCCGAGAGCGCGTTCACCACGGACACGCCGACCCCGTGCAGGCCACCCGAGATGCGGTAGCTCTTGTCATCGAACTTGCCCCCGGCGTGCAGGGTCGTCAGGGCCACCTCCACCCCGGGTTTCTTCTCCGTGGGATGCAGGTCCACGGGAAAGCCCCGGCCGTTATCAATCACCGTCACGGAATTGTCCTCGTGCACCAGAACCTGGATGTGGTCGCAGTATCCGGCCATGGCCTCGTCCACGGAGTTGTCCACCACCTCGAACACCAGGTGGTGCAGGCCGCGGGAGGACACGTCGCCGATGTACATCGCGGGTCGCCGGCGCACCGCCTCCAGGCCCTTCAGGACCTGGATCTTCTCGGCCCCGTAATCTTTGACGCCTTGTTCCTTGAGTTCCTTATCCGTCAAGGGAAAGCCTCCTTTACGTTCTCTTGAGTCGGAATCTGATATCTTTAATCGGACTGCCCTTCGCCGCTTTGGCGAGCTTCTTCAGGATTTGCGGTTTCAGCAGGACGAGCTCCTGCATCCAGACGTTGTTCTCCACTTCTACGATCAAGGTTTTGTTCTGTACGTCCACGGCCTGAGAACGCTCCGCAATTTTTCTCCCGGCCACCTTTTCCCACTGCGCAACGGCTTTGAATTCCTCTAACCGTTTGGCCACGCCGAGGTCTTCCAAGACCTCGGGAAGAACAATCCCGATTCGCTCCAGTCGTTTCACGCCAAACTTCCTAATTTTCCATGGACTTAAACATTGTTATTATATCAAAAATTTATCCTCATTGTCAACCTCTTTTGTAAACAAAAAAGGCCTCGGAGTTTCGAGGCCTTTTTCCTTAGTTATTAAGCTTATTCCGGCAGCCGGATCGGCATCAGCAAATAAAGAATTTCCTCGCCTTCGCGTTGGGTCTCGGGCGTGATCACCCCTGCCGTAAGCGACGTATTGAGCTTGAAGACCACCTGCTCGGTGTCGATGTTCTTCAATATCTCGGTGAGGTAGGCTCCATTGTACCCGAGGACCAGCTCCTCCTCTCGGTAGGAGCAGGGTAGGGTTTCTTTGCCCTCCCCCAGGTCGGGAGTGGAGGCATGAAGTTCTAAGGTGTCTTTCTTGAGCGTGAGCTTGATCTGGTGAGTATAGGGATCGGAGAAATTCGAGACCCTCCGCACGGCGGAAACCAGGTCTTCCACCTTGAGCTTCAAGGCCTTCTTGTTTTCCGGAGGAATCACCTGGTCGATGTTGGGATACGGTCCCTCGATGAGCTTCGAGATCAGGCTTGTTCCCACAAAATAAAATCCGATATATTTCTCGTTGAAATTGATGTCGAACGTCTCTTGGGCGGATTCGTTGATCAGGCGGGTAAGTTGATTGAGGGCCTTGGGGGGAACGATGAGCTCTGTCTTGGCCTCTAAATTGGGAATGGTAAATTTTAGACGGGCCAAGCGGTGGCCATCGGTGGCCACCAACTTTACGGCATCCCCATCGAACTGCCACAGGGCACCGGAAAGGGCCGGGCGGGAAGGGACGTCGTTGCTGATCGCAAAGGAGCTTTTGCGAATCGCCCGATCGATCGCATTCCCCGAAAGATGAAGCATCGGCCGCTCGCCAACCGACGGAAAAGAGGGAAACTCCTCTTTTTCGATGCCCAGGAATTTAAACAGGCGTTTCTCGCATTCCAGGGATGCCTTCTTGCCTTCCACGGTAAATTGGATTGTGCTTCCCGGAAGGTCCTTTACGATCGACGAGAACTGTTTGGCGGGAATGGTGAGCGCCCCTGTTTTTTTGACCTCGGCCGTGAAAGAGGTAGACATGGCGATCTCTAAGTCCGTCGCCTTCAGAAATACCTTGTCCTTCTCGGCCTCGACCAAGAGATTGGACAAAATCGGAAACGTGGTCCGGGTGGGCACTATTGCAGCAATCCTCTGTAGGGCCTCGGACATTTCGGTTTGTTGGGCTGAAAATTTCATGGAAATCGCCCTTTCTTTTAACTTAGTTCACAAGAGAATAACTTCTTCATGGTTTGTATAATATAAAAGGTAATAGTAGTAGGAGCTGTGGATAGAGAGGATAACCTCTTGGGTATTGCGTTTAGCGTCTAATGCTGGTCGAACCAAGGTGTGTAAAACATAGGGATAATTATAAAGGATTTAGAGCCCCTTTCACAACTATTTTTTTATCCTCAGGGAATCCCCCGACTTATCCCCTTTCCATAAAACGTTTCACCACTTGGTCCACGAAGGCTTTCGTGCGCTGGTCTTTTTTTATGAGTGCAATGATCTTTCGATAGGCGTGCATGATGGTGGTATGATCTTTCCCTCCGAAGCGTTCCCCGATCTCAGGGAAGGAGCAGGAGGTCAGTTCGCGGGAGAGATACATGGCGATTTGGCGTGGCAAAGCTAGTTCCGCGGTACGGCGCTTAAGGCACATGCTCTCCTCGGGGATGTTGAAGTGCGAGGCCACGATCCTCTGGATCTCTTCCACGGTCGCCACGCGAGGGGGTTCCGGGAGGATCTCCCCGAGGGCCTCCTGGGCCAGATCCGGAGTGATCTCTGCCCCCGAGAGCGAGGAAAACGCTAACAGGCGGACCAAGCACCCCTCCAGCTCCCGAATGTTGGACGTCACCTTGTCGGCCAAAAAGTAAAGCACTTCATTGGGGACCGCATGCCCGTCCCGCTCGGCGAAATGCTTGAGGATGGCGATGCGCAGGCCCAAGTCCGGAGGCTGCATGTCCGCAACCATGCCTCCCTGGAATCGGGAGACCAGGCGGTCCTGGAGATGGATGAGATCGCGCGGGGGCCGATCGCTGGTGATGACGATCTGTCGGCGGTTATCGTAAAGCGCATTGAAGGTATGGAAGATCTCCTCCTGAAGCCCCTCCTTCTCGGCCAGGAACTGCACGTCGTCCAGAAGCAGGAGGTCCACCATGCGGTACTTCCTCTTGAAGTCTAGCATCTGGCGGTGCTGGATCGCCGAGATGAGCTCGTTCATGAAGCTTTCCGAGGGGGTATAGTACACCCTGCTCTTGGATCGTTCCCGCATGGCGAACTGTCCGATGGCCTGCATCAGGTGGGTTTTTCCTACCCCGGTGCCGCCGTAAATGAACAGCGGGTTATAGACCGTGCCCGGCTTCTCGGCCACGGCCATGGCCGTGGCGAAGGCGAACTCGTTGGATTTTCCCACCACGAAGTTCTCAAACGTATACCGCGGATTCAGCTGGCTCTCGGCCATGTGCGGAGGAGTCATCTCGGAGGTGACCCCCTTTCCCTTGGTCCGCGCCAGGTTTTGGGCGGGAGGATAAAGGAAGACCACCCGGTGCCTCTCCTTGACCAGATCCTCCATGGCGTCTTCCACAAAATTCTGATAGTGCTGGCTCAGCCAGTCGGCGATGAACGGCTTGGGAACCTCGACGGTGAGAACGCGGCCTTCCAGCGTCAGGCCCTTCGTCTTGGAGAACCAGGTTTCGAAGGTCTTGGGGTTAAGCTTGGCGCTCAAGGCTTCCAGGGTCTTCCCCCACAGGTCCTGAGGAGGGAGAGCTTGCAGGACGGGGCTTGGGGCCTTCTCGACCCCCCCATCGCTGCCCGTGGAAGGCTCTCGCACCTGCATTCCCTTGCCCTCTATATTATCCACAATCCCTAAAACCCTTGCCAGAGCTTGGTTCTCAATCCCTCGGCCTTGCGCCGCCTCGCCAAATCCGCGACAGAAATAATCCCCAGAGTTATCAACATTTAAAATCCGCCTTGCAAGGATTTAAAAACCAATGAGTTACGCACGATGTTCGAGAAAAAAAGAAAGGGCTTTTCCACAGGCCCTTTATCGTGCATGTTGGGCTCTTGATTTCGCCTTGCCGAGAGCAGGAGCCCAACAAAAAATTATTCACAAGTTATCAACAAAACCGCGCGCTGCAGAAATTCCTCATTCGGTTTTCACCGACGATGCAGGGGGGATTAAGATTATACATATTTGGCCAGAAAAGTGCAAGAGGAAAATTGCATTATTGAAATTTTTTTTTGAAACTGGTAGAATGATTGACACCCATTACCGATAAGGAGGACGGTTTCCCATGAAGCAAACGTATCAGCCGAGCCGGATTCATCGCAAGCGGACCCACGGATTTCGGAGGCGCATGCGCACAGCCGCCGGCCGTGCGGTGCTGGCTCGCCGCCGGGCCAAAGGCCGGAAACGCCTGGCGGTGTGAAACCCTGGCAGCCCCTTTCCTCGCGGAAGGATTTCCTTCGAACCCTGAAGGAAGGGAAGCGGGCCGAGGGCGAGTGCCTGTTCATCCGCCTACTCCCCGGGGGAGAGGGGCGGAAAATGGGATTCTCGACCAAGCGCGGATTTAAAAATGCGGTATGCCGCAATCGCGCCAAACGTTGGATGCGCGAGGCCCTGAGAAAAAATCTCTCCCTCCTTCCTAAAGGAGCGAATCTGATCCTCGTGGCCAAGCCCGAGATGCAGGGCCGGCTTTTTTCCGAAGTCCTGGCCGAGGTGGCGAGATTGCTGGCGGAGCTCGCATGATTTCCCGCTTGGCCATCGGGCTCATCCGGCTTTATCAGATTCTATCCCCGCCTTTCCTTCCCCGGGTCTGCCGGTTCGAACCGACCTGCTCCAGCTACGCCATCGAAGCCCTGCGCCGGCACGGACTCGCGAAAGGCATGGGGCTCGCAGCCTGGAGGCTCCTCCGCTGCCATCCCTTCCACCCCGGGGGCATCGACCCCGTTCCCCCCAGATCCCGAGCGATCGGGAGAAGGATTTATGAATAGCGAACGCCGCACCCTGCTGGCCCTGTTCCTTTCCGGGATCATCTTGTTGGCCTGGAGTCTGTACATGTCCAAGTATGGGCCCAAGCCCAAACCCAAGCTCCAGCCGACGCAGACCGCATCCCCAGCCCCGCCGGAAACGGCGCGGGTTGCAACCCCGGGGCCCTCCGCTGTTCCGGCGATTCCCGTTGGAGCCGGAGAGCCCGAGAAGAAGATCGTGGTTGAGACCGACCGCTTTCGGGCGACCTTCACGACCCTGGGCGCGAGCCTGGTGAGCTACCGCTTGAAAGGATATAAGGGCCTGGAGGAAGGCGGGGTGGAGCTCATCCCCCAGGGCCAGAGGGCGCTCGCGTTCCTTTTGCCTTTGGGCAAAGATACGATCGACCTCTCCAGGGTGGTCTTCCATTGCGAGACCGATAGCCTTCACTTGAGGGCCGGGGCTGCTCCCGCAGAGGTGGCTTTCGTGGCCGCTCTCTCCGAGAGCCTGTCTTTTGAGGAACGCCTGCGGTTCACTCCCGGCGAGTTCGGATTCGGCTTGAACGCTTCGCTCCATGCCCCCGCAGGGAAGGAGATCGGCCGGGACTGCATGGGGGACTGGCTCACCGCCTTGGCCTCCACCGAGAAAAACAAGAAGGAGGACCAGCGCTACTTCGGAGCGGTGGCCCTGTTGGGGGCCGGGGTTCATACCGAGCATGAGGGCGGCCTCAAGAAAGGCCCCCAGTCCTTCACCGGCCAGATCGGCTGGGCCGGGGTGCGCACGAAATACTTTATGGCCTGCCTGATTCCCGAGGGGGGGGGCACCTTCTTCGAGGCCCGCCTCTCCCCGGAGGGTCACGCCACGAGCCGGCTCGCCGCGCCCTGGGGGGAGTCCCGCAGCCTGCGCTTCACGGCCTTCCTGGGCCCCCTGTCCTACGGCGTCCTCAAACCCTACGGCAAGGGCCTGGAGTTCCTCACCGAGAGCGGCTGGTCCTGGACCCATCCCCTCCTGCGCTTCTTCCTCAAGGTCCTGCTCTTCCTTCACGGGCTGATCCCGAACTACGGTCTGGTCATCATCGTGTTCACGATCCTGGTCGAGATCGTGCTCTTCCCCCTAACCATCCAGTCCCTCAAGTCGGCCAAGAGGATGCAGAAGCTCCAGCCCAAGATGAACCAGATCCGCGACCAGTACAAGAAGGACCCGGCCCGGATGAACAAGGAGACCATGGCCCTGTACCAGAAGTACAAGGTCAACCCCTTCGGGGGCTGCCTCCCGATGCTCGTCCAGGCCCCGGTGTTCATCACCCTGTACAGCCTGTTCAAGGACACCTTCGAGCTGCGCGGCGCGGCCTTCGCCTTCTGGCTCTCGGACCTCTCCCAGCCCGACCGGTTCTACGTCCTGCCCATCCTGATGGGCGTCTCCCAGTTCTTCCAGACCAAGATCAGCGGCATGGCCTCGGACCCCCGGCAGAAGCAGATGACCTACATGATGCCGGTCATGATGACCGTGATGTTCATCATCTATAACTTCCCCTCCGGGCTGACCCTGTACTGGTTCGTCAAGAACCTCCTGTCCATCGCCGAGAACTACTTCGTCCATATCCAGGCCGAGCGCGAGGAGGCGCTGGCCGAAAGCAAATGAAAGCAGGTCGAGCCTCTCCACGCTCGACCTGCTGCGAAGAAAATTCCTTGGGGCCGCGCCATGGGATCGGGCTTGTCACGGTATCTCCACGACCGCTGCCTTCCCCCGAAGGTGCAGCTCCAAGGTATTTCCCTGTGAGTAATAACGCTCAGGCGTCCCCCAAAGTTTCTTTCCCTTAAGAAAAAATACGAACGGGGCTAACCCTTTGAAATCAAGGAGAATGTGATGGAACCTACCGCTCATAAAATAGGTCCCACCGAATATGTCAAGGCCGGTTTTTTGATCCGCTGGGCGGCCCTGATCATCGACAACCTCATCCTCTCCGTCGGCGGGGGGATCCTCGGGGGCTGTTGCGGTTTCTTCGTGGGGTTCTTCGGGGCCCTGGCCAAGTCCGGGCAGAAGGAGACTCAGCTTATCGCGATGGTCCTGGGCGGGCTTCTCGGCGCCCTCCTTCAGGCGGCCTATTTCACGATCCTGACCTGGCGCTACGGCCAGACCCTGGGCAAGAAGGCCCTCAACTTGAAGGTGGTCACCACGGAATACGGCTCCCTGTCCTTCGGCAAAGTTTTTCTGCGCGAGGTCATCGGGAAATTTATTTCGACAATCATCCTCTTCATCGGCTTCCTCTGGGTGGCTTGGGACGAGAAGAAGCAGGCCGTGCACGACAAGCTCGCCGGGACCTATGTGGTGAAAACGAAGCCGTAGCGCCGCCATCCATATGAAGATTGCAATCATTGTATTCGTAACATTGTTAATTGCGGTAATTGTGGCGTTTGCCTTCCGAAATTGGCAAGTTCGCAGGGCGCAAGCGGCATTAGCCGCTTATCTGGAAGCATTGCCACTGGTTGCGAAAGACTTTACGACACCTGAAGGCGCTATCTTGTGCTTAGAAGATGCTTATGTTAGGCATGACATTGAAGCAGCTGTTGCCTGTAAAGATTTCGTTACCGAATCTCGCCTTATGATTAAGAAGCTCCTAGATGAGCACAATAAGCCATATCCGGATGACCCTGCGATTATAGAAGAAGCAGCCAAGACGTTAGAATTATCCTTCAGAAAACACACGGCGGAATCTTGGCCTAATTTTGAAGGAGTGCAGCCATTTTTCATTAAGCGCGAGCCTTACGCCGACAAAGTAGTCATAGTCACAGAGGCATGTCGTTCTCCTGACGGAGGGTTATCTCAACAGCGTATTTTGGTTACGGAGACTCCCAAAGGATGGAGAGTATTAAATCCCTTGTCTGAATGAAGTGGCCTAAAGCTTCTAATTTCTAGCACGCCGATTAATACAGCGAATCACCTTTTTGGTCTTTTCCTTATATTCTGGGTGAGTTAAGGGGTTGGGGTATTTTTGGTAAATTTCCCATGAGTCCTTCGTCCATAGTCCACAGTCCACAGTCTACAGTCTCAAGTCCGTCCCCCAGCCGCCTTTTGTGGGTGGATTTGCTCAAGGGCCTCGCCGTGATCTGGATGATCGAGGTCCACGCCACCAACGCCCTGGTCCGGCCCGCGCTCCGGGCCGGAGCCGCCTTTGACTGGCTGAACTACGGAAACGGTCTGATCGCCCCGGCTTTCCTGTTCACCTCCGGGGCCCTGTTCCTGGTGACGCTCAAGCGCAAGCTCCCGGATTTCCTGAAAATCGGCCCCCTGTTCTGGAAGCAGCTCTACCGTCTCCTCGGAGTGGTGGCCCTGGGCTATGTCCTTCACCTGCCCCGCTTCTCCCTGCGCCAGATGCTCTTCTCCCTGGGGCCGGGGGAATGGAGCGGGTTCCTGCAATCGGACATCCTGCAGGTGATTGGGGTTTCCCTGGTCTTCATGGTCCTCCTCGTCCTGCTGTTGAGAAACCGGAGCCGGGTTGCAATAGCAGCGGGTTTGACCGGACTGGCGGTCTTCTTCCTTGCCCCCCTGGCCCTGAACTCCAACTGGTCTCTCCCGTCCTTCCTCTCGCCCTATATTACGGGTCGGCCCCAGACCATGTTTCCCCTCCTGCCCTGGGCTGGTTTCCTTCTTTTCGGCTCGGTGGTGGGCTACCTTTATGACCGCGTGAAAGGGAGCCCTTGGTTTGTGCTCGCAATCACGGCCTTCGGCATCCTTTTATTCTGGGGAGCCTGGAACTCCAACCGGGTGGCCCAGGCCTGGTTTGATGCCCGCCATTGGAAGAACTTCTATCTCGCAAGCCCGAGCTGGTATCTCGGCAAGCTGGCTCCCATCCTTCCCGGGATCGGGTTCTGGTGGGCCTGGGAGCGCTGGGTCGCTCCCCGGAAGGTCGTGCCGGCATTGACTTGGGTCCTCTCCCTTTTCGGCCGGCAGTCCCTCCTGGCCTATTCCTTTCACATCCCCATCGTGTACGGCTCGGCCCTGGGTAGGGGGCTTTGGGGGATTTGTGGCGAGAGCCTGTCCTGGGGAGGCGTGGCCCTGATGTGGCTTTTGGTCACGGCCCTGACCGGCCTGGTGTGCTGGGGCTGGGATGCCTTCAAATCCCACTCCCCGCTCTGGTCCCGCCGGACCTTCTATCTCCTCTGGGGGATCTTCCTGGCGTATTTTATCCTCTCTCCGTAATCCGCAATTCAAAATCTAAAATGACCTTCGCCGGCCTCTCCCTCAAGCACGGCCTCCTCCTGGCCCCGATGGAGGACATCTCGGACCTGCCCTTCCGGGTGATGCGGCGGAGGCTGGGCGCGGAATGCGTGGTCACGGAATTCGTGAGCGCGGACGCGGTGGTGCATGGGGCCGAGAAGAGCCTGGCCAAGTTCAAGCTCTCTCCCGAGGAGCATCCCTGCGGGATTCAACTCTGCGGCGCGGACCCCGAGGCGATGGCCGTGGCCGTGGGCGAGGCCGAGGCCCGGGGTCCGGATTTTCTGGACATCAATCTGGGCTGTCCGGTAAAGAAGGTGGCCGGCCGCAGGGCGGGGGCCGGGCTTTTGAGGGACTTGGGCCTCCTGGAGGAGGTGGTTTCCGCGCTGGTCAAAGCCGCGAAGCTTCCGGTGACGGCCAAGGCCCGCATCGGGTGGGATGAGCATACTATTAATATAGTAGAGGTGGCCAGGCGCTTGGAGGGCCTGGGCATTGCGGCCCTCACCGTGCATCCCCGCACCCGGAGACAGGCCTACAAGGGCAAGGCGGAATGGGCCTGGATTCGGGAGGCCAAGCAGGCGGCCCGGATTCCCATTATCGGAAACGGGGACGTGGTGACGCCCCTGGACGTCGTGCGGATGGTTGAGGAGACGGGGTGCGATGGGGTGATGATCGGCCGTGCCGCGGTCTCTAACCCCTGGATTTTCAAGGAGTCTGCGGCGTATTTAGAGACGGGTGAGGTCCCCCCGCCACCGACCCTTTCCGAACGGGTCTCCCGGCTCCGGGAGCATTTACGTTTGGAGGTGGAGGAGAAAGGTGAGGAGAGGGGTCTGCGTGAGATTCGCAAGCACTATGCCGGGTATCTCAAGGGCATGCCGAACATCAACAAGGTACGGATGGAGCTGATGGCGAGCAAGTCGCTGGGGGAGATCGAGGAGAGGCTGGATCGGTTAAGGGTTTAGGGTCAAGGAGAACAACGAAGGACGGCTTCTCGCCGTCCTTTTTTGTTGCGCAGCGGTCAACCGTTTCTACCGCTCAGGCCGTCATCTCGGTTCGGATGTCATAGTGCTGGGAGCGGGCATCGAACCGCGCCAGCAAAACCCTGGCCTTGGGGGGCACGACCGCGGCATCGTAGTCTTGGCCGGCGAAGGCCCGGACGGCTTCGAGGGTATCAAACCGCATCACGGTGATGAACTCCTCCTCTTCGCCGAGGTTCCGGCGCAGAAGTTGGATCTCCCGGTACCCGGCGATCCAGCGGTTTGGGATGCCGATGAAGATCTCGCTCTTGAGCAGGGCCTCATAAGCCTCTGTGTTGGATTGCGTGGTCCAGCCGTCTAACGGTTTAACAGTCAAACCGCCTTTATAGGGGATTGACTTTTTCAGAAACTTGTGCTAAACTACAATATTCCTTTTTTTGGAACTTAACCGTCGTTCATGAAGCCGATAAAAGATGGGCAAAGATAAAATCGTCATTCGTGGGGCGAGGGAGCATAACCTCAAGGGCATAGACCTCGAGATCCCCCGGGACAAGCTGGTGGTGATCACGGGACTCTCGGGCTCGGGCAAGTCCTCCCTGGCCTTCGACACGATCTACGCCGAGGGCCAGCGCCGCTACGTGGAGAGCCTCTCGGCCTACGCCCGGCAGTTCCTGGGCCTGATGGAGAAGCCGGACGTGGACTATATCGACGGCCTGTCCCCGGCGATCTCGATCGAGCAGCGCACCGCGGCCAAGAACCCCCGCTCCACGGTGGCCACGGTGACCGAGATCTACGATTACCTGCGAGTCCTGTTCGCCCGGATCGGGATTCCGCACTGCCCCCACTGCGGCAAGCGCATCACCTCGCTGGAGGTCTCCCAGATTGTGGACGAGGTGATGGAACATCCGGAAGGGACGAAGATCCAGATATTAGCTCCTCTGGTCCGGGGGCGGAAGGGGGAATATAAAGACCTTCTGACCAAGGCCCGGAAGGACGGCTTCCTGCGGGCCCGGGTGGACGGCAAGGTGGTGGAGCTGGAGCAGACCATTGACCTGGACAAGAAGAGGAAGCACACCATCGAGATTATCGTGGACCGCTTGGTCCTGGCCGAGAAGGCCAAGAAGAGGTTGGCGGACTCGCTCGAGGCCGCGGCCAGGCTGGGAAGCGGCCTGGTCACCCTCGCCTTCGGCGAAGGCAAGGAGAAGACCTTTTCCCAGACCCTCGCCTGTCCGGACTGCGGGATCTCCCTCGAGGAGATCAGCCCCAGGATCTTCTCGTTCAACAGCCCGTACGGGGCCTGTCCCGCGTGTTCCGGACTGGGCACCAAAATGGAGATCGATCCCGACCTCCTGGTCCCCAACCCCGATCTCTCGGTGTCCGAGGGAGGCATCACGGCCTGGGGCGATCCCTCGGGCCGCTACTACGGCACCCAGCTCGGGGCCGTGGCCAAGCACTACAAATTCTCCCTGGACGTGCCGTTCCGCGAGCTCAATGAGAAGGCCAGGAAGGTGCTCTTCTACGGCACGGGCAAAGAGGAAATCAAAATCGACTACGAGTTCTCGGACGGCAAGGGCTTCTACACCTCCCAGCACAGTTTCGAGGGCGTGATCCCGAACCTGATGCGGCGCTACAAGCAGACCGACTCGGACTGGATCCGCTACGAGATCGAGAAGTACATGAGCGTGCTGCCCTGCCCGGAGTGCAACGGGGCCCGCTTAAAGCTCACCACCCTCGCGGTCAAGATCGCGAACCGCTCGATCTACGACCTCGCCCGGCTCTCAATCAAGGAGGCCCGTCGGTTCTTCGCCCAAGACTTGAAGCTCACGGCCCGGGAGCAGACCATCGCGCGCCAAGCGTTAAAGGAGATTAATGCCCGCCTGGGCTTTCTCCTGGATGTGGGCTTGGATTACCTCACCCTGGAGCGCTCGGCGGAAAGCCTGTCCGGGGGCGAGGCCGAGAGGATCCGCCTGGCCACACAGATCGGGTCCAGTTTGGTTGGCGTCTTATATATTTTAGATGAGCCCAGTATCGGGCTGCACCAGAGGGATAACGCCCGGCTTCTGGCCACGCTCACCAAGCTCAGGGATTTGGGCAACACGGTCCTGGTCGTAGAACACGACCGGCAGACCATGCTCTCCGCGGACTGGCTGGTGGATTTAGGGCCCGGAGCAGGCAAGGAGGGGGGAAAGGTCGTGGCCGTGGGAACGCCCAAGGCGATCATGAACCACAGCGGCTCCCTGACCGGGGCCTATCTCGCCGGGCGGAAGAGCATCCCGGTCCCCCGGGAGCGGCGCAAGGGGAGCGGACGGTACCTGACCGTGGTGGGGGCCGAGGAGAACAACTTAAAGAAGATCGAGGTCAAGATCCCCCTGGGCATGTTCGTGTGCGTGACCGGGGTCTCGGGCTCCGGGAAAAGCACCCTGGTGAACGACGTCCTGTTCCACGCCCTGGCCCAGCACTTCTACAGCTCCCGCACCCCCCCCGGAAAGCACGAGCGCATCCTGGGCATGGAGCACATCGACAAGGTCATCGACATCGACCAGTCCCCGATCGGCCGCACGCCCCGCTCCAACCCCGCGACGTACACCGGGCTCTTCACCTACGTGCGCGACCTCTACGCCCAGGTCCCGGAGTCCCGGGTGCGGGGCTACCGCCCCGGCCGGTTCTCGTTCAACGTGCGCGGCGGGCGCTGCGAGGCCTGCCAGGGGGACGGGATCATCAAGATCGAGATGCACTTCCTGCCCGATGTCTACGTGCCCTGCGAGGTCTGCAAGGGCCAGCGCTACAACCGCGAGACCTTGGAGGTGCTCTACAAAGGCAAAAGCATCGCCGACGTCCTGGCCATGACCGTGGCCGAGGCCCTGGACTTCTTCGACCCCATCCCCAAGCTCAAGCGCAAGCTCAAGACCCTCTCCGACGTGGGCCTGGGCTACATCACCCTGGGACAGTCGGCCACGACCCTCTCCGGAGGGGAGGCCCAGCGGGTGAAGCTGGCCACCGAGCTCTCCCGGGTGGGCACCGGGAACACCTTCTACATCCTGGACGAGCCGACCACGGGCCTGCACTTCGAGGACGTGAAGATGCTCCTCGCGGTCCTGAGCCGCCTGGTGGACAAGGGGAATACCGTGCTGATCATCGAGCACAACATGGACGTGATCAAGGCCGCGGACTGGCTCATCGACCTCGGGCCCGAGGGCGGAGAGGACGGCGGCCGGATCATCGGCTGGGGAACGCCCGAGGAGGTCTCCCGGACCCGGGGCTCCTTCACCGGGCAGTTCCTCCGCAAAGAGCTGAACGGCAGGGGGCGTGAGGGATGAATCCCAAGGGGCGCCTCATTCTGTTGGTGATCTGTCTCGTTATTTACCTCTCCCTGTGCTTGCTTTTAGTCGGCCACAAGCTGAAGCGCCTGGACCGGCAGATCACTATCGCGTCCCAGACCATTGCCACCCGTGCCTTGGACTATATCTTCTCCATCTTCACGCTCCTAGGGAGCATCGAGCTCACGACGTTGGTCATTCTCGTCCTGTGCGGGTGGCTTTGGAAGCACGGCCAGGCCCGGCCTGCCCTCATCCTTTTCTTCCTGTTCGTGTTCGGGAACGCCGTGGAGGTGGCCTTCAAGCAGCGCCTGGAGGCCAGACCCCCGGAGATCATCTTCTACCGCAGCGTGTTCGGCCTGCCCTTGGTGTACGTCAAGACGCGGTACGGCTTTCCCTCCGGGCACGTCTGGCGCACGGCGTTTCTGGCTTTCGTGCTGGGAGGTTTCCTGTGCGCCCGGCTGTCCCGGCTCTCTTGGCGCGTGCCCCTCGCCCTCATCCTCTACGTCCTGCTCATGGCCTTCAGCCGCATCTACCTCGGCGAGCACTGGGCCTCGGATGCCCTGGGCGGGATGGCTTTAGCGGGCATCGTGTTCACCTTTGTGGAGCTACGGCCCGAGAAGCGTCCGATCGAATCATGAATCGTGAACGGTTTTTATTCCGAATTCTTACTCCATAATCCAAAATGAAAAGAGGAGGTGCCTGATGTATCGCATCCGCAAGAGCGCAGGAGGAGATCGCCGATCCAAGGACCGCCGCAAGGAGCTCACCGAGAAGGATTTCAAGAATCTCATCGAAACCGATTTCCCGGACCAACGCACCTACCAGGACCGCCGAGCCGATCCCCGCCGGAAGACCGACCCCAGAAAACATCGATAGAGCACGCCCTTCCTCCATCGGTCTTGAGTCCAGAGGCGTTTTTGTGGTATAGTATCTCCCTATCGTGAAAAGCGGAAAATAGGAGAAGCGGATGGCTGAGCCCAAGAGGACTCCCTTTTACGAAATGCACGTCGAGGCCGGGGCCAAGATCGTGGAGTTCGCCGGGTTCCTGATGCCGGTGCAGTACCCCACAGGCATCGTGGAGGAGCACAAACAGGTGCGCTCAAACGTCGGGGTCTTCGACGTCTCCCATATGGGAGAGATCGAGATTCGGGGGAGGGACGCCCTGGCCTTCGTGAACCGGCTGGTCACCAACGACGCCGCAAATCTGGCCATGAACCAGGTGATGTACACCGCGATGTGCTACCCCGAGGGCGGGATCGTGGACGACCTCCTGGTCTACCGCTTTCCGGACCGCTTCCTCCTGGTGGTGAACGCCTCCAACTCCGATAAGGACTATGCCTGGATCCTGCAGAATAAAACCGGCGAGGTCGTTATCGAGAATCAGAGCGACCTTACAGCGGAGTTAGCCATCCAAGGCCGGAAGGCCGAGCCCCTGGTCCAGAGCCTGGTGAACATTCCCCTGGCCGAGGTTCCCTATTACTGGTTCCGGGAAGGCCGCTTCGCCGGGATCCCGGCGATCATCTCCCGCACGGGTTACACCGGGGAGGACGGGTTCGAGGTCTATTTCGACGGCCAGCATGGCCGCAAGGCCTGGGATGCGCTGTTCGACAAAGGCCGGGCCTTCGGGCTCAAGCCCATCGGGCTGGGCGCGCGAGATTCCCTGAGGCTGGAGATGGGCTACTGCCTGTACGGGAACGACATCGATAAGACGACCACTCCCCTGGAGGCCGGACTGGGCTGGGTCACGAAGCTGGACAAACCCGGTTTCATCGCGAAGGAGGTCCTCGTCAAGCAGAAGGCCGAGGGCCTCGTGCGCAAGCTGGTGGGCTTCGAGCTTGTGGGGAAAGTCTTCCCCCGCCAGCACTACAAAGTCTATGCCGGAGGTTCGGAGATCGGCGAAGTCACCAGCGGCATGTGGTCCCCGATGCTGGAGAAGGCCGTGGGCATGGCCTATGTAAAAACCGCCCATTCCAAGACCGGAACCCCGCTGGAGGTGGATGTGCGCGGCAAGCGCGTCCCCGGCCAGGTCGTGTCCAAGCCGTTCTACAAGCAAGGGTCTGTCCGCAAGGCCTGACCTTATCACCATTGCTATTCTCAGAGTGAGGAGCATCCATGAACTTTCCCCAGGATCTGAAATACACCAAGACCCACGAGTGGCTTCGGGTGGAGTCCGACCGGGCTACGATCGGGATCACGGACTATGCCCAAGGCGAGCTCGGAGATGTCGTCTTTTTGGAACTTCCCCAGGCCGGCCGGACATTGAAGCCAGAGGAATCCTTCGGCACGATTGAGGCGGTGAAGGCGGTCTCGGACCTCTATTCTCCGGTCTCGGGGGAGGTCGTCGCCGCGAACGGCGACCTGTCCGGAAGCCCGGAACTGGTGAACAAGGACTGCTACGGGGCGGGGTGGATGATCCAGATCAAGCTCTCCAACCCCGCGGAGCTCTCCGGCCTCCTGGACGCCAAAACCTACGAAGAGATTACAAAGGCCGGAGCGCATTGATCCCTTACCTCCCGAACACCCCTCAGGACCGGGAAGCCATGCTCAAGGCCATCGGGGTCCAAAGCATCGAGGACCTTCTTTGTGACATCCCCGAGGCCGTTCGGCTGAAACGGGCCCTGGACCTGCCTCCGGCCCTGTCCGAGATGGAGCTCGTGAAGTTCATGAACGAGCTGGCCGAACAGAACCAGGATACCTGCCACACGGTCTCTTTCCTGGGCGCGGGCTCCTATGACCATTACATCCCGGCGGCCGTGGATCACGTCCTCTCCCGCTCGGAGTTCTACACTGCCTACACTCCTTATCAGGCCGAAGTCAGCCAGGGGACGCTCCAGGCCATCTACGAGTACCAGTCCTTGATTTGCGAGCTGACCGAGATGGACGCGGCCAATGCCTCGATGTACGACGGGGCTTCGGCCCTGGCCGAGGCCGCCCTCCTGGCCCATGCTTCGACCAAGCGGACGGAGTTCCTCATCTCCGAGGCCATTCATCCCAACTGGAGGCAGGTCGTAAGAACCTACTGCCAGGGGATGGGGGTCGAAATCAAGACCGTTCCGGTTAAGGATGGGCGGACGGACCTTAACCGACTCTCCGAGAGGATTTCGGACAAAACCGCATGCCTGATGCTCGCGCACCCCAATTTCTTCGGGTGCCTCGAGGAGGCCGGGGAAGCCGGACGGATTGCCCATGCCAAGGGAGCGTTGTTCCTTCTGGCCTGCGATCCGATGTCCTGGAGCCTCCTCAAGAGCCCCGCGGAATATGGCGCGGACGTGGCCGTGGCCGAGGGCCAGCCCTTCGGCCTGCCGATGAGCTTCGGCGGACCCTACCTGGGGATCTTTTCTGTGAAGAAAGACTTCGTCCGGCTGATGCCCGGACGCATCGTGGGCCAGACCGCAGACAAGCAAGAACGGAGGGCTTTCGTGCTCACGCTCCAGACCCGGGAGCAGCACATCCGCAGGGAGAAGGCGACCTCTAACATCTGCACCAATGAAGGGTTGTGCGCCCTGGCTGCCACGGTGTATCTGACCCTGATGGGTAAGCAGGGATTCAGGCAGGTAGGGGAGTTATGCTTACAGAAGGCGCATTACCTCTACGACGAAATATTGAAGCTGAAAGGGTTCAATGCCGCGTTCAAGGCGCCTTTCTTCAAGGAGTTTGCCGTAAGGACCCCGATCCCTCCGGGAGAGCTTGCGAAAAGGCTACTTCCCAAGGGCTTCTTCGCTGGCGTGGACCTGGGTGGTTTCTATTCCGAACACAAGGACAGCCTCCTCATTGCGGTGACCGAGAAGCGGACCAAGCAAGAGATGGACCGCTTCGTGGCGGCACTGAAAAAAGCGACGACGTAAGAGGCAGAAAAGACAGAAGGTTAGCATAGAAAGACGCCCTCGGTGAAGGGCGTCTTTCATATATTCATCAGGCCGAAATAGGGTAGTCTTAAGCCTTTGAGAATAGATAAGTTAAGGTAGAAAACGGGAAGGTTAAAAAAAGAGCCCTCCCATGAGGCTCCTTTTTATATGTAAGTCCTTTTCTTGCAGGCACCTGATGCTGGTGGAATAGGAGCAACATTCCAGGGTATTCATTAAGGAGAGCTGAGGTTACGCAGACTCGGCCAGAGTTGGCTGACCTTGACAGGCGGGGCGAAATTGAGGTAAAATAGATGTGAAATCCGTAACAACAATCCTTACATGGGAGACACCAGAATGAAGCGGGCTGGAAAAGCAGTCATCCTTTTGGGAATCGTCCTCCTGGCCCTTAGCGCGGGGGCGGATCAGTTCGTAACGAGTATGAAGATTTACCTTCAGTTGAATCCCCCCAGCTACGAGAAGGCCATGCTGCAGGGGGAGGAGGGTCTAAAAGAATCGGGAGCGGCCAAAAACTGGGAGCTTCATGCTCTCCTGGCAGAGTGTTATGCCTCGACGGGACGCTACGAGGAGGCTGGAAAGCAGTACCAGGAAGCCATCGCGCTCAAACCGGCCATGAAGAAAGCCATCAAAGAAGGCGATGGGAAGTATCTCTCGGGCCAGAACAGCCAATGGGACAAGGCGTTCTATACCGGTGCAGACTTGCGGATAAAAAGCAACCTTTCCAAGGTGGCCCTGACGGATATCGCCCTCACCGAGGACATGAAGAAGTATATCAACGATAATGGCCAGCCGGAGGAGGTACGCCAGGGGACCTCCCAGGGGAAGCCGATCGTGGTCTTCACCTATTGGACCAAAGGAATGGATTTCAAGTTCCGCGAGGGGAAACTGGCAGGGAATACGAAATTCAAGGACCCTAAGGTCAAGGATTACGCTGAGCTGGCGATGAGAGATTTGAAGGGCGCTATCGCCCTGGACCCCGAGAAAGCCGAGGCCTACGAACAGCTGGCCGCATTGTACGACAAGCAAGGCCGAAGGAGCGACATGATCGCCATGCTCCAGGAGGCCCTCAAGGCCAACCCCAACAACGCCATCGTGCATGTCAGCCTGGGCACGGTGTACGAGAAGGATAACAAATTCGCTGAAGCCCTCCAGGAGTTCAAGCAGGGCGCGACCCTGGACAGCACACTCTTCGCGGCCTGGGCCGGGCAGGGCGAGTGCAATCAAAGTCTTCACAAGTACGCTGAGGCGATAGAGGCTTTCAAGCGGTCCTTGATGATAGACTCAACCGCCAATGACGTCTATTTCAACATTGGCTTGGCTTATTTCAACAAAGAGGATTACGCCAATTCGTTGAAGGCGTTCAAGCGGGTCGTGGCCTCTTCTCCTTCGGATGGCGATGCCTGGGCCTTTGTGGGGCATAACTCCCTGAACCTGAGAGACGAAAAGGCAGCCCTGGGGGCCTATGAGAAAGCCGTCGATCCGGCCTGCAATCTCTCCCCGGAGTATGCCTATGCCGTCTGGGTGGACCTGTGCAAACTCTACACCCGCCAGAACATGAACGCAAAAGCCAAGGCCGCCTGTGCGAAGGCCCAGGAGCTGGCACCCAAGAAGTAAGGGTTAAGCGCTAAAGGAAGGAAGGTGGCGGAGCTTCAGAGAATTTTCTCAGAAGGCCGCCATCTTTTTTAAGGGAAAGGTCTAAGGGACCTGATGAAGGTGAGATTCGACCTCCCGGCGGAGGTCGACCTCGTCTTGGGGAACGAGCTCCAAGGCTCTTTGAAAACTCTCTTTGGCATATAGGAAAAGGTGGAGTTTCAGGAGGACGAGGCCAAGGGTATCGTAATAACGGGATTCCTTAGGGACAAGCCTGATACAGCGTTCGGCAAGACGCCAGGCCGTATCCAGATGCCTCCCCGTTTCCAGGTAGAGCATGGCGAGGTTGTTCCCGGCGTCGGCCTGGGTGCTGTCGCTGTTGAGAACCTCGGCGTAAAGTTTCTCTGCCGCCGCGTAATCCTTCTGCTTAAAGCAAACATTCCCTAAATTGACCTTGGCTGTGGGGAAATCCCTGCGTTTCTTCAAGGCGGCGCGGTATTCCCGGATGGCAGCATCCATCTCTCCCTTCTGCTCGTAGACCACGCCCAGGTCGTTGTGCTCCTCGGCGGAAAGGGGGTCGTGGAGGATGACGATGTGGGAGCAGGACAGGAGGCCGGAAAGGAAGAGGGAAAGAGTTCCGAGGATGAGGCGTCTCAAGGATGATCCTGGGGGACGACCAGAAGGGCGAGATAGTTCATCTTAGCCCATTGGGCGGTGACCCTGTCGAAGGACAGGACCTGGTTTGCGTTTCTTCCGGAGTGGGCGATGAGGAGGCCCTTTCCCTCGTGGAACCCGATGACCAGGATATAATGCGGCTTCTGGTAAGCTCCCCGACCCAAGTCCAGGAGGAGGATCAAGGGTTCGTTCTTTGAAATGCGGAAGCGGAGGTCGTCCGGAGAGGAGGAATAGGAGGTTGCCCGGAAGCCCTTGCGCTCGGCAAAAGCCTTGAGGTCGGAGATCAGAACGCCCCGGAGCGCAGGGAGATAAGTTTCTTTGGCGATCTCTTCCTCGCTCACCTTCGTCCCCCAGTAGTTCAGCACCATGGTCAGGGCCGCGGGGCCGCAGCGGCTTTCCTCCTGGGGGATGAAGGGGACATGGGAGATGTAATGTCCCTGGCTTTCCAGGGTGGGTTGAAGGTCCTGAAAACTAAGCATCGAGGCGCAGGACAGGGCCAGGAAGCCGAGGAGAAATAAACCCCCGGGCTTGCGCCAGGGGGCTGTCCGAGCGAAGGAAGGCATCTTCAGCGGACGATGACCTCCTTGTTCATGAGCTTGATGATCACGATGACCAGGATCACGATGATCAGGATCACGACGATGGTTCCGACCGCGTCATCTCCTCCGTGGGGAAGCTTCTTGGAAAGCAGGGCGATCTGGTGCACGTCGGCATCGGACATCCGGGGAAGCTTGGCCTCGACCTCGGAGGTGGAGAGGCCGTAGTCCTTGAGCTTCTGGGCCACGAGCTTGTGCTCCAGGGCCTGGCGCACGGCCTGGATGTTGGCCTCCCGGCTGGCGGATGAAGTTCCCGAGGAGGTCTTGGAAGGGGCCAGGGAGGCGGCGGCGACGGAAGGGAAAACCACCAGCCCGAAGAACCACAGGGCCAGAATCAGAGCTACGTAGGGATTCTTGAAGCGACGAATCGAAAGCGATTTCATGAAACGTTCTCCTCTCCTAAGTTGGTGGGTTCGTTTCCGAAATTATGATAGCAGGTTTTGGCGCAGAAGTCAAGCACTTGTTTTGACTATTGCCTTCCTTTTCATCCCGTCAGCCTTTGCAGAAGCCCGGAACATTCAGGACGGGCGGCTCGTGCTGATCGTCCCGGAGCTCTTCACGACCCAGGACGAAAAGGATGTGGTTAGGGCGATGGATGAGGGGATGAAGGCCGTAGAAGACTTCCTGGGGAAGGGGAAGGAAAAGGTTACCGTTCGGGTCTATGCCCGGACCGGGGACTTCACGATTGCGAATCGCGTACCGTGGTGGGTGGGGGGAATGCTGGTGGGGAGTGAGATTCAGATCCAGCCCGTCGGGGTGCTGAAACGCAAGCAAATCCTTGCTTCTACCCTGACCCATGAATATGCTCATCTGGTGATGAGGGAGATCACCGGAGAGCGGGGGCCGAAGTGGCTGCAGGAGGGGACGGCAGTTTACCTGGCCGGCGAGTTCTCGGGGGAGCCAAGCAAGCTCTTGTCCTGGGAGACCCTGGAGAAGAAGATTGCGCGGCCTTTCCGCGACCGGGACTCGGCGTTCAAGGCCTACCGGGAGGCGAGAAGCATCGTAGGGTATTTGGTTACAACGTATGGCCGCGAGAAATACCTTAACCTTTTGGCAAATATGAGAGTTGGGGACGATCTGGGTACGGCTATGAGAAAGGCTTTCGGGAAGGGTTCCAAAGAGGTTCAGGCGGATTTTTTACAGAACTCTTGAAACTCCGTGCTCACCCCTCTTGAACTTATTGCCGATTTATGATAAATTTAAAGGTTCCTGCGGTCAAAGTCCGAAGAACCTATAGGAGAAATCATGCTGGGTAAAGCCAAAGTTTCCGAGCTGTTGAAGAAGGTCCTGAAGGCCTCCAAAGCGGATGAGACCGAGGCCATCCTGATGGCCGAGGACTCCTACCTCACGCGGTTCGCCAACTCCTACATCCACCAGAATGTGAGCGAGCACAACCAGAATCTCCTGGTCCGTGCGGTGGTGGGAAAGAAGATCGGATGCGCCTCCACGAACCGGATCGACGAAGCCTCGGTGAAGGAGGCGGTCAAGCGGGCCGTGGAGATCGCCAAACGGCAGAGGGAGAACCCGGAGTTCAAAGGCCTTCCCAGGGGAGGCAAGGCCAAATCCCTGGATAACTATATTCCAGCGACTGCGAAGTTCACTCCGGAGGACCGGGCGCAGGCCGTGAGGACGATCACGGAACGGACCAAGAAGTCGGCCCTTCGGGCCTACGGGGCGTTCACGACCGGGGTCTCCGAGGTGGCCGTGGCCAACTCCCATGGAGGGCTGAACTACAACCTCGCCACCGACGCCTACTGCAACACCGTGGTCATGGCGGACACAGGCTCGGGGTATGCCCAAGCCGCGAACCGCGATGCCCGCAAGGTGAACACCCTCAAGATGGCCGAGGTAGCCTGCCAGAAGGCCTTGGATTCCCGCAACCCGGTGGACCTACCGGCCGGGGAATACGAGGTCATCTTGGAGCCTCCGGCTGTGGCGGACATGATGGGTTATCTGGCCTGGATGGGGTTCTCGGCTACGGCCTATCAGGAGGGACGGAGCTTCATGTGCGGGAAGCTGGGGCAGAAGGTCATGGGGAAGAACATCACCCTCGTGGACGATCCGTTCTTCGCCAAGGGATATCCGTTCCCCTTCGACTTCGAGGGGGTGCCCAAGAAGAAGCTGGTCCTGATCGAAAAGGGAGTCGGCAAGAACATCGTCTACGACTCCTTCACCGCCGGAAAAGAGGGCCGGGAGTCCACGGGGCACGCCCTGGCCGCGCCGATGAATTACCCCTTGCCCCTGCACCAGAGGCTCCTGCCCGGAAAGTCAACGGTTCAGGAGATGGTTGCCTCGGTCAAACGGGGGCTCCTGGTCACCCGATTTCACTATTCCAATGTGGTGGAACCAATGCGGGTGGTCATCACCGGCATGACCCGGGACGGGACCTTCCTGATCGAAGACGGGAAGGTGACCAAGCCCGTGAAGAACTTCCGGTTCACCCAGAGCGTGATCGACGCCCTGTCCTGCGTGAGCCTGATCGGAAAGGATGCCGTCCTGGTAGGCGAGGAGACGATGTACGGCGCCCGGTTCGCGGCCGGGATCGTGGCCCCGGCCCTGAAGATAGATAAATTCAACTTTACCGGAGCCACACAGTTTTAAGTAAAAGTAAGAAATCCGCATGCTAAAATGTAAAATTGGAAATTAAGCGGAGAGATGCCCGAGCTGGTCTAAGGGGCACGCCTGGAGAGCGTGTGTTCCCCACAAGGGAACCCTGGGTTCGAATCCCAGTCTCTCCGCCATGAAAGCCTACCTTTAAGGGAAAACCATGAAGAAGGTCGTTCTCATCGTCCTTGCCGTTCTGATTGTTTTGATCATCATCGCTTTCATGGGGTTCCGCGGGATGATGCGAGGGCCGGACCTCTCGGCCTACGAATCTCTGCGAGAGCCACGGGTCAGTACGATGGCAAGCCAGAGGATGCTGGTCGCGGAGCTCAAAGGAGATCCCAATCAGGTCGGAGGCAAGGCCTTCGGGGCGTTGTTCAAGACCTTCTATCAGCTCAAAGGCGTGCCGAAGGCCGGGCCTCCCCCAGCACCCCGGGCGCGTTGGCCGCTGCCGCTCAATACGCCCAAAGCGGAATGGGTCGGCGTTTACGGAATGCCCATTCCGGCCACAGTGGAAGCCCTGCCTGAGAAGGCTGATCCCCTCGTGAAGATCGGGATTTGGGAGTACGGCACGGTCGCCGAGATTCTACATATCGGGCCATACAATGAAGAGTCCCCCACGGTCGAAAAGCTTGTATCCTTCATCAAGCAAAAAGGGTACCAGGTCATCGGGGACCATGAAGAGGAATACCTGAGAGGACCGGGGATGTTCGGGAAGGGTGACCCCAAAAGGTATTATACCATCATCCGCTACCGGGTGGAGAAGGTGCCTGCGGATTCGATGGCTAGGCAGGAAAAGCCGCAGGGAAAATAGAGGCCTTGGCGAAGAAAATTACGATTAAGATCGGCGCGCTGGAGGTCTCTGCGGAACTGAACGACTCCGAGACCGCTTCCGCGATCTGGAAGAAGCTTCCCCTGGAGGCCAAGGGGGAATTTTGGGGCGACGAAATTTTCTTCGACGTCGGCTTGGCGATGGACTCCGAGGACCCGCGGGAGCTGGTCCAAGAAGGGGATCTGGGCTATTGGCCTCCGGGGAACGCTTTTTGTATTTTCTACGGGCCTACGCCGACCTCCCGCGAGGGAGAGATCCGGCCCTATAGCCCGGTGAACATCATCGGGAAGGTCCTCGGGGACGCGAAGGTCTTCAAATCAATCCAAGATGCAAGCAAGGTCACGATAGAAAAAACTTAAGGAGCTCAGATGAAGATATTCTTAGATACGGCGAACGTGAAAGAGATCCGGGAGGCGGCGAGCTGGGGAATCCTGAACGGGGTGACCACGAACCCCTCCCTGATCGCCAAGGAGGGAAGGAAGTTCGTCGATGTCGTGAAGGAGATCGCAACCATCGTGGACGGGCCGATCTCAGCCGAAGTGGTGAGCATGGAGGCCGAGGCCATGGTCCAAGAGGCCCTGCCCCTGGCCGGAATTCACCCCAACATCACAATCAAGGTCCCGATGTGTCCGGAGGGCCTGAAGGCCGTGAAGGTCCTGGCCGGCAGGAAGATCAAGACCAACATGACCCTGGTTTTCTCGGCCAACCAGGCCCTGCTCGGGGCCAAGGCCGGAGCGACTTTCGTATCCCCGTTCGTGGGACGGCTGGACGACGCCTCGCACGTGGGCATGGATCTGATCCGGGAGATCATCCCCATCTACCAGAACTACGACTTCGACACCGAAGTCATCGTGGCCAGCGTGCGCAATCCCCTCCATGTCGTGGAGGCGGCCAAGGCCGGGGCCCACGTCGCTACGGTCCCGTTCGGGGTCCTGAAGCAGATGGTCGCCCATCCCCTGACGGACGTCGGGATCAAGAAGTTTCTGGCCGACTGGGAGAAGATCCCCAAGGCCTAAGGCCCAACAGGGCATATTTCTAAATTCCCGCCTTGAGCAGATTTGCCTTCTCAGGGCAAAAGGATGCGGGTGCAAAATGAAACGGCTTCGACCGTGAGCTTTAGATAAAAAGAGTAGTTAGAAGAATTAAAATTTAAAAGGAGAAGCAGGATGCCGCTAGTAGATTCGAAAACCGACAAAGTTCGGAAGTCTTATGCCGTGAAGGACCTGGAGGAGGCCGCGAACTACATGCGGGGACTGAACCTGGTGGCCCTGTGCGCCGCGGGGTCCGGGCACGCCGGGGGGACCCTCTCCCTGATGGACATCACCGCGGCCCTCTACCTGCACGTGGCCCGGCTGGATTCCCAGGAGCCCTTCTGGCCGGACCGGGACCGGATCATCTGGTCCACGGGGCACAAGGCCCCGAACCTTTACCTGGGGCTGGGGATGGCCGGATACTTCAATGTCGAGGATGTCGTCACCTTGAGGAAACTCGGCAGCCCGTTCCAGGGACATCCCCACTGGCCCAAACTCAAGGGCGTGGAGATCTCCAGCGGCTCCCTGGGCCAGGGCCTCTCGGTGGGAGTGGGGATCGCCCTTTCCGCGAAGATGGACCGGAAAGATTTTCGCGTCTACGTCATGAACGGGGACGGGGAACAGCAGGAGGGGCAGATTTGGGAGGCGGCGATGGAGGCCGGGCACTTCAAGCTGGACAACCTCTGTTCGGTGATCGACGTGAACCGCCTGCAGATCGACGGCTGGGTCAAGGACGTAATGAACGTCGAGCCCTTAAAGGACAAGTATCAGAGCTTCGGCTGGAACGTCGTGGAGTGCGACGGGCACAACATGAAGGAAATCCTCGAGGCCTTCGACAAAGCTGCGGTCGTCAAAGGCAAGCCCACAGTGATCCTGGCCAAAACGATCAAAGGCAAGGGCGTGGATTTCATGGAGAACGTGGCCGGCTGGCACGGCAAGGTCCCGGATCGGGCCCAGATGGAGAGCGGGCTCAAGCAGCTCGGCCTGGAGGATAAGCTGGACGTGGAGCGGCTGATGAAGAAAGCCGCAGACTACCAGGCCAAGGCCACCGCAAAGCTGGAGGCCAAACAGCCCAAGTTCAGCCGCGACTATTTCTGGAACAAGGGCGAGACGATGAAGGTCCAGATGGAGCCCACCCGAATGGGCTTCGGCAAGGCCCTGATGGAGAAGGGCGACGACCCCCGGATCGTCTGCCTCGGTGCGGACATCTCGGGCTCGATCGCGATCAGCCTGTTCTACGAGAAGAACCCCGAGCGCAAGCCCCGCTGGATCTCGGTGGGGATCGCCGAGCAGAGCGGCACCAACGTCGCCGCGGGCCTGGCCAAGGAGGGCAAGATCCCGGTGTTCGGGACCTACGGGGTGTTCGCCGCCGGACGGGCCCTGGATCAGCTTCGGACTACGGTGTGCTACGGAAACTTCAACGTCCTGATCGCCGGGGCTCATGGGGGCGTCTCCGTCGGTCCGGACGGAGCCACCCATCAGTCCCTGGAAGACCTCTTCCAGGTCTGCGGGCTCCCCAACATGCACGTGGTCGTGCCCTGCGACGCGATCGAGACCCGCAAGGCCACAGTATGCCTCCTGTTTGAGATCCAGGGGCCGAAGTTCATCCGCTACGCCCGTGAGGCCACCCCGATCGTGACCACCGAGGCCACGCCCTTCGTCTTCGGCAAAGCCAATGTCACCCGCTTCCGCAAGGAATCCGCGAACTTCGTGGAGGCCTTCGAGACCAAGCTGGCCTCGGAGTACGCCACCGAGAACGAGGACCTCGCCCTCATCGCCTGCGGTCCGATGGTCCCGGAGGCGATGCGCGCGGCCTACATCCTGAAGACGGACTTCGGGGTCGAGTCCCGGATCGTGAACCTGCATACCCTCAAGCCCCTGGACACGGAGGCCGTGGTCAAGGCCGCCTTGGAGACCGGGATCGTGGTCACCGCCGAGGAGCACCAGGTCGGGGGCATGGGGAACCTCGTGGCCGCAGCCCTGGCCCAGGCCAAGGAGCTCTACGGTAAGCCCGTGATCACCGGGATGATCGGGGTCAAGGACCGCTTCGGGGAATCCGGGGCGCCCTGGGAGCTGGTCAAGGAGTTCGAGGTCTCGGCCGAGCACATCGCCCAAATGGCCAAGGACCTCTACGACTTCAGGAAATCGAAGTAATATCCTTTCACTGAAACGATAGGAGGAACAAGAGGATGCACATCGCAGCCCGGATGAGCCAGTTGGGCCAGGAGACGGCCTTCGACGTCCTGGCTCGGGCCAAGGCCCTGGAGGCTAAGGGACGGAGCATCATCCACCTGGAGATCGGGGAGCCCGACTTCGACACCCCCAAGAACATCCGCGACGCGGCCAAAAAGGCCCTAGACGAGGGCTGGACCCACTACGGGCCTTCGGCCGGAATGCCCGACTTCAAAGAGGCCATCGCCCGGGAGATCAGCCAGACCCGGAACATCAAGGTCGAGGGCAAGCACGTGGTCGTCTGCCCCGGGGCCAAGCCGATCATGTTCTTCGGGCTCCTGGCCATCGCCGAGGAGGGCACCGAGGTCATCTACCCCAACCCCGGGTTCCCGATCTACGAGTCCATGATCAACTACGTGGGGGCCAAGGCCGTGCCCATCCCCTTAAGGGAGGAGAAGGACTTCCGCCTGGACGTGAACGAGCTGGTCAAGCTGGTCACGCCGCAGACCAAGCTGATCATCATCAACAGCCCGCAGAACCCCACCGGGGGTATCCTAACCAAGGAGGACTTGAAGGTCATCGCGGACGTGGCGATCAAGAACGACCTCTGGGTCCTGTCCGACGAGGTCTACAACCGGATCACCTACGACTGGCCCTTCGAGAGCATCACGCAGTTCCCCGGGATGGTCGAGCGCACGATCATCCTGGACGGGTTCTCCAAGACCTATGCCATGACCGGATGGCGCTTGGGCTACGGGGTGATGAACGAGGTCCTGGCCAATCACATCATGAAGCTGATGAACAACTCCGTGTCCTGCACGGCCTCGTTTACCCAGCGGGCCGGGATCGAGGGGCTCATCGGACCCCAGGACGACAGCGCGAGGATGGTCAAGGAGTTCCACCGCCGGCGGGACGTGATCGTGGACGGCCTGAACGCCATCCCCGGGATCTCCTGCAAGAAGCCTCTGGGCGCATTCTACGTGTTCCCCAACATCACCAAGCTGGGAGTGAAGTCCAAGCAGCTGGAAGACCACTTTTTGAACGATGCCGGGGTGGCCGCTCTCTCGGGGACCTGCTTCGGGGCCTATGGCGAGGGCTACATGCGCCTCTCCTACGCCAACTCCGTGGAGAACATCAAAGAGGCCCTGCGCCGGATCAAGGAGAGCCTGCCCCGCTTAAAGAAGTAGCTGTCGTTGACAGGTTCCGGGCTTTTGTCGTATAGTTGTTAAATCGTCCATTTTGCAATTTGAAATTTCCAATGATCTGTTAGTTGGGGCTGTAGCTCAATTGGGAGAGCGCCTGAATCGCACTCAGGAGGTAGTGGGTTCGAATCCCATCAGCTCCACCAGATAGTAAAAGCCATCCCGCCTTTTGGCGGGATGGCTTTTTAATGTCGGTTCTCTGAGTTCAGATCGGCAGGGAGAGAAGCCGGTCCAATCCGTAGGCCCCGGACCCGGCCAGAAGCAAAGCGAGGCTAATGGTGAGGATCAGCATGTCCCATTCCTAGCCCGCTGCCTGCGGGGTCGTGAACGGCGCTTTCAGTTTTGCCAGCTTGACGTAGAAGATGATGATCAGGAACTGAATGGTCACGAAGAGCGCCGCGGGACGGGTGAGCAGGCCGAGGATCAGGGCGAGGCCGCCCAGGAATTCCGTCAGCGCCGTGATCCACGACCAGAAGACAGCGGGCTTCATGCCCATCTGCCCCAGCCACCCGGCCATGCCGCCGGGGTTTTTGATCTTGGGCCAGCCGTGGACCAATAGTTCCACTCCCAAGCCGATGCGCAGCGCCAAAAGCCCCAGCCTTAATACGATAGCTTCCATCTTATCCTCCTGATAACATTAAATTTATTAATTACAACAATTCTGTCAATAGAAAGTTCCCATTAGTACTGCCAGGCGTCTTTTCCCCCTTGACTTTTCCCCTCGGCCTCCCTTACAATATGAGACAGTCTGTCCCCCATACGGCTGATCCCCTGCAGAAAGGAGGGCGAGTTCGATGGCGGTGATCTTGCTGGGCGAGTTTCTGCTCGAGAAGGGGTACATCACCAAGCAGCAACTGGAGGAGGCCCTCCAGACCCAACGGGTCTTCTCCGGCAAGAAACTGGGCGAGATTTTGGTGGACCGGAGCATCCTCTCTGCGGCGGAGCTCGAGCAGGCCCTGGCGCTGCAGCAGACCCTGCGGGGCCAGGTCCAGGAGGTCGCGCCCACCGAGAAGGCCGGGCTCTTGGGCCAAATTCACCTCTTGAAGGAGCTGACCGGCGAGGAGATCGAGAGGCTGACCGCCCTCTGTCTGGTGGAGTCCTTCGAGCGCGGGCACTTCATCTTCATGGAGGGAGAGAAAGGGGATGCAGCCTACTTTCTGGCCTCCGGCGCGGTACGCCTTTTGAAGTTCACTCCCCGGGGCGTGGAGGAGGAGCTGGCCGTGGTTGGGAGTGGCGAGATATTCGGCGAGATGGACTTCCTAGCCCAGAGCTTGCGCTCCCACACCGCCTCGGCGCAGCTGACCTGCACCGCCGTGATCCTGACGAGAGAGAAGTTCGAGGAGATACAGGCGCAGGATTGCGCCCTGGGTCTGAAGCTTACCAATATCTTCGCACAGAACCTGGCCCTGCGCCTTCAAGCGGCCGATGCCAAGCTGATCGAATTCGCCGGCCAGACGAAAACCTCCCAGGGATTCATCTGATATTTCCCTTCCTTTTTATTTTCCCCCCCGCCCTATAAGGAATAAAACAAAGAATATATTTAAGATATTTTCAACCTCTCCCCTTCCCCTCTCCTGAGTCTTCAGGAGAGGGGAAATTGATTTTATGGCTTCTCCACCCCAGGCCTGAAGGCCTGGGCTATTGATTTCATAAGGAAAGGGGCGCACGGATGTGCGCCCCTGCAGAGTGTATGAAGGTCTTGCAGAAGGACACGGGACAGGACTATAATTGTAGACTTAAGAAAGCCTTCTTATCCTTCGCGAAAGGGTTATTCCACGTCTTTAAGGAAACATGATATAAACAAGAGCAAACGAATGCCGGCCATCTTCCTGGCCCACGGAGCGCCACCGCTGCTCGACATGCCCTACTGGGTCCGCGAGCTTCGCGAATGGGCGAAGGCGCTGCCGCGTCCACAGGCGATCCTGATGTTCTCGGCTCACTGGGAGGAGCGTCCGATCACCCTGGGCGCGACCCAAACTTTGCCCCTGATCTACGACTTCTACGGGTTCCCGGAGCACTACTACCAGCAGAAATACCCGGCTCCCGGGGCTCCGGACCTGGCGGCCCAGGTGCATAAAATCCTGAGCCCGGGCCAGGTCGTCGCAGATGACCCCGGGCGCGGACTGGACCACGGCGCGTACGTCCCGCTGGTCGCGATGTACCCCGAGGCCGACGTGCCGGTCCTGCAGGCCTCGCTCCCAAGCCGAGACCCGGAAATGCTCTTCGCACTCGGAAGGGAGCTTGCCCCGCTGCGCGAGGAGGGCGTGCTCATCGTGGGGAGCGGGTTCATCACCCACAACCTGCGACTGTTCCATTTCGGGGAGAGCACGAAGATCAATGCCTGCGCGGCGGAATTCGATGCCTGGGCCGCGGACGCGCTCACCCGCAAGGACGCCCGTGCGCTCATCGATTTCGAGCGCCGGGGCCCCAGCGTCCGAAACGTCCTGCCGACCACCGAGCACTACGTGCCGCTCCTGATCGCGCTCGGGGCCGCGGACGAGGCCGAGCCCGTGCAGTTCCCGATCACGGGGTTCGTGTGGGGGGCCTTCACCCGCCGCTCGGTCCAGTTCGGTTAAAAGGGAACGCATGATGCCCGAACAGAAATTTGAAGTCGAACTGGAGAAGACCCCCGGCCTGGAGTCGGCTTTTTTCACCATCCCGTTCAATGTTGCCGAGGCCTTCGGATCCCGGGGCGTGGTCAAAGTCAAGGGCACCCTGGATGGGATGCCGTTTCGGAACTCGCTTTTCCCCCGCGGAAAGGGTACGCACTACATGATCGTGAACAAGCCCCTGAGGGAAGCCATGGGAAAGACCGCCGGGGACCGGGTGAAGGTCGTCCTGGACGTGGATCTTGAGGAAAGGTTCGTCACCGTTCCGGAGGATGTGAAGCAGTCCTTGCAGAAACAGAAGAAGCTCAAAGACTATTTCGATTCCCTGTCGTATACCCACAAAAAGGAATACGTGGCCTGGATCGAAAAGGCCAAGAAGCCGGAGACCCGGTCCGCGCGGCTCATGAAGATGATGGAGATGCTGGCCGGGAAAATCAAGAATCCGTAGGAAATGGTGGAATCATTGGATCGCTTCGCTCGCTGGAAACGTAAAACACACAATAGCAAGGAAAGATGATCTCTATCGGAACGACGTTCAACTACGATATCCCGTTTGAAATCCAGCTGCCCCTGATCCGGGAGGCGGGCTTTAGCCACATCTCTCTCGGGGGAGGAAGGATTGAGCATTCCGGGTACCTCGAAGACGAAGGGCGAAAGCGCATCAGGAGATCATTAAACGCAAACGACATCGGGGTCTGTTCGGTCCATTGCCCCTTCGATGACAAGGCCGATCTCTCCTCTCCGGATAAAGCATTGGCGGCAAGGGCGCTCGACGTCTTTAAACGCTGCTTGGATGCAGCCCTCTTTTTGAATGCCGGAGGAATCATCTTTCATCCCTGTTCTCTCCGGGCAAGCGATTTGGTGATTCGCAAAGAGGTATTGGTCAAACAGATTTCGTCATTGCTAGATCATATCGGCCAAGAGCCATTGTTCTTAGCCATCGAAAATCTGCCTTCGAACCCTGCCAACCAGATCGTAACCTATACCTTAGATGTCGTGCCCCATCCCCGGTATGGTCTGTGCTATGATTCCTCCCATGATAATTTGGCATCCCAGCCTCTTGAAATCCTGAGAAAGTACGGGGATCGACTCGTCACAACTCACCTCTCAGATAACCATGGGGAGAAGGACGACCATCTATTGCCCTTTGAGGGTACCTATAGTTGGAAACGATTCTGCGACCTATTTTCAAAAATCGATTTCCAAGGAATCTTCCTCCTGGAGGTAGAGATGCGAGAATCGGCTTTCAAAGAGCCAAGGTCATTTCTAAAGGAAGCGTACCTAAGGGGAAAGAGGCTGATGGTTGAATCAAAAAATGAAGATTGATGAAAAGGATAAGTCTTAAAACGAAGGAGAAGCTATGCAGACAGATCTGAAAACTAAATTCCTGAAGCTCTGGAAGGAGCATTTCGACGGGGCGGAGCTGCCCATCACGTTCTACTGCACTGACGAGGAGGTCGTGCCGGGGGGGCCTTCCAACGCGGACCGCTGTTTAATCGCCAACCTGGTCAAGGTGCGGAAAGGGACTCCCCTGCGCTTCGGAAACGAGACCATAAGATGCGCCGGGGGAAAGCGTTACACAGGATACTCCGAGGACCTGAGGCCAGACTTCGAATACTTCCTGTCCTGCGGGATCCCGGGAAAGATGGAGGGCGAGCGCTACAAGAAATCCCCGGAGCTGGTCCGGGAAATCATGGCCAAGGGGCCCAGGCTCAAAGCCCCCAAGCAGTACGTCGTGTTCAAGCGCTGGGACAAGCTTCAGGAAAGCGACGAGCCAGAGGTCGTCATCTTCTTCGCCACGCCGGACGTCCTGGCTGGACTCTTCACCCTGGCCAGCTTCGACACCGCCGAGGAGAGCGGGGTCATCGCGCCCTTCGGGGCGGGGTGCGGATCCATCATGCTGTACCCTTATCTGGAGAAGGACAAGCCCAACCCGAGGGGCGTCATCGGGATGTTCGATCCCTCGGCCCGGCCCTACGTCCCGCCCGGGACCCTCACCTTCGCCGCGCCGATGAAAAAGTTTCAACGCATGGTCGAAAACATGGAGGAAAGCTTCCTCATCACCCCCACGTGGAGCAAGATATACAAAAGAATTTCCAACCCTAAAAATCTTAAGGAATGATTTACTCTAGGCTCGGAGAGCTCTTCGCCCTAGTCACAGCCGGGTGCTGGACCATCACGGCCCTGTCCTTCGAGTCCGCCGGGAAGCGGGTCGGGTCCCGGGCGGTCAACTTGATCCGCCTGGGCCTGGGACTGGCGGTCATGGTCCTGTTCAACTGGGCAAGGCGAGGGCAGCCCCTGCCCCTGGACGCAAACGCTCATCAATGGCTCTGGCTCTCCCTCTCCGGGCTCATCGGCTTTTCCTTCGGGGATCTCTTGCTGTTCGAGGCCTTCGTGCTTCTGGGCGCCCGGACCTCGATGCTCCTTATGGCCGCGGTGCCCATCCTGACCGCGGTCCTGGGCTGGGCCGTCCTGGGCGAGGCGATGACGGTCTATAGTTTATTAGGAATGGTCGTGACCCTCCTCGGAATCGCCTTGGTCATCCTTGAGCGTCCCGCGGCAGGCGCCCCGTTGAAGACCGCGAGGCCCCTGGCCGGACTGATCTGCGCCTGCGGAGGAGCCGTGGGCCAGAGCTTAGGGCTGGTGCTTTCCAAATACGGCATGGGGAGTTACGACGCCTTTGCCGCGACCGAGATCCGGCAGATCGCCGGTATCGGGGGCTTCGCCCTGCTCTTCTTTTTCCTCCGGGCTTGGCCCCAGGTCTTCCGGGCCCTGCGGAATGGAAAGGCCATGGCCGGGATCTCCACCGGGGCCTTCTTCGGGCCCTTTCTGGGCGTCTCCTTCTCCCTTCTGGCCATCCAGCATACGGTCACGGGCGTGGCCTCCACGATCATGGCCCTGACCCCGGTCCTGATCATCCTCCCGGCGGTGCTGGTCTTCCGGGAGAAGGTCACGGCCAAGGAGGTCCTCGGGGCCTTCGTGGCAGTGGCCGGGACAGCCATCCTGTTCCTGAGGTGAAGACCCCGATGTCCTTGAACTCCAAAGCGGCGTTGTGGTATAGTATTGCCTTGATTAAATCATGGGTTGGAGAACGATGAGCGTACAGGAAGCCTTGAAGATCCTCAAGCGCGGGACCGTGGAGATCCTGCCCGAGGAGGACCTGGTCCGAAAACTGGAGCGGTCCGAGAAGACCGGCAAGCCCCTAAAGGTCAAGTGGGGAGCCGACCCCTCGGCCCCGGACCTGCACCTGGGTCATTCCGTAGTCCTCCGAAAGTTGAAGGAGTTCCAAGACCTGGGCCACGAGGTCATCTTCGTGATCGGGGACTTCACGGCCCGGGTCGGGGACCCGACCGGGCACTCGGACACGCGCAAGCCGATGAGCGAGGAGGAGGTCGCCCGGAACGCCGAGACCTATTTCCGCCAGGTCTACCGCCTGCTCAAAAAAGAGAACTGCCGAGTGGTCTACAACCACGACTGGCTGGGAAAGCTAACCTTAGCCGAGATCCTTCGTCTTTCATCCAAGTTCACGGTGGCCCGGACCCTGGAGCGGAACGACTTCGCGGAGCGCTTCAAGAGCGGGCAGTCCATCGGGGTGCACGAGTTTCTATATCCTATGATGGTGGCTTACGATTCCGTAGTCCTGGAGGCGGATATCGAATTGGGCGGGACGGATCAGACCTTCAACCTACTGGCCGGGCGAGAGCTGATGTCCGAGCTGGGCCTGGAGCCCCAGGTCTGCATGACCCTGCCCCTGCTGGTCGGGTTGGATGGGGTGCAGAAGATGTCTAAGAGCCTGGGGAACACCATCGCCATCGAAGATCCGCCAGGCGAGATGTTCGGCAAGGCGATGTCCATTCCGGACAGTTTAATCACGAACTACTTCGAGTTGGCCACGACTCTGGAGGAGAGCGAGGTCCATAACATAAAAAAGTTGCTGGCCGACCCGGCCACGAATCCCAGAGATGTGAAAGTCAGGCTGGGCAAAGAGATCGTGGCGATGTACCACTCCAAGGAGGAAGCCGAGAAGGCGGCCGGTGACTTCGATCGCATCTTCAAAGAGAAGCAGACCCCTGAGGAGATGCCGGTGTACGTGGCCGGGGAGGAGAAGATCTGGATCGTGAAGCTCCTGACTGGCTCGGGGCTGGCGGCCTCATCCAGCGAGGCCCGCAGGCTTATCCAGCAGGGGGCCGTGGAGCTAGACGGAGAGCGGGTGAACGAACCGGACGTCCAAATTGACCTCTCCCAAGAGCGCATCCTAAAGGTCGGGAAGCGGCGGTTCCTGAGGGTCCGGTAAGCTAAAATCCCTGTAAGTTAGAAGATTCCTCTTCCGTAGTATAGGTTAGAAAGGAAGAGGAATCATGCTTATTTATCTCGGAAATATGGAAGACAAAAGCACCAGGAACTCTCAGGAGACGCTCAAAGTCATCTCCAAGAAGCTTGCCAAGGTGTTCAAACCCAAAGAGGATAAGATCCATAAGTAAAGGATTTTCTTTCGGTTAGAACAGATAACTCGCTGATTTGATATTTAAAAGGGGGAACTGAGCGGAAGGGTAAAGCCAGGTGGCTTTACCCTTTTTTCATTTAGACTACCCGTGGGTGGGCAGGACGACTAGGGAAAATGCACCCTCCCAAAAAAGCGCTAACGTTATGATTAAAAGGAAGTTGCGGAAACTCTCCGTAGGCGGTTTAAACCTTCTGCCCTTTTCACTGTCTAATTGAAGGAAACCATAGAAGGAGAGATGTCCATGAAACGTTTGGCAGGCTTCAGCCCTGCTTCTTTCGCTCGGCTCGGAGCGAGCCTTTGCTCCTTGCTCCTCGTCCCCGGACTTGCCTTTGCCGAGTGGTTCGCCCCGACCTCTAACACGACCAATCCCCTCAACTCGGTCAGCTTCCCCCGCAACACATCGGTCGGGTATGCCGTGGGGGGCGGCGGGACCATCCTCAAGACCCAGGATGGGGGAGCGAACTGGGGCTTCCAGGCCTCGCACACCGCCAACACCTTGTACTCGGTCTGCTTCCCCTCGGATGCCTCCGTCGGGTACGCCGTGGGGGACGCCGGCACTATCTTAAAGACCCAGGACGGAGGCGCGAACTGGGTCCTGCAGCCCTCGAACACGACCGTTGCTCTGAATTCGGTCGCGTTCCCCCGCAATGCCTCCATCGGGTACGCCGTGGGGGGAGGCGGCACCATCTTGAAGACCCAAAACGGGGGCGCGAACTGGGGCTTCCAGGCCTCGCACACCGCCAACACCCTGTACTCGGTCTGCTTCCCCCGCAATGCCACGATCGGCTATGCCGTGGGGGACGGGGGCACCATCCTCAGAACCACGGACGGGGGCGCGAACTGGGTCCCGCTGATCTCGGGCACGAGCCAGAATCTTTCCTCAGTGTATTTCCACCGGGATCCTACGACCGGCTATGCCGTGGGGGACGGGGGCACCATCCTCAAGACCGCGAACGGGGGCGCGAGCTGGGTCCAGGAGAATGCGGGAACGGGCAACGGGCTTAGCTCGGTCTGTTTCCCTCAGGACGCCACGACCGGCTACATCGTCGGGGAGCTCGGCACCATCCTCAAGACCCAGGACGGCGGGGCGACGTGGTTCCCCCAGTCCTTCCCGGACTCCCTGGTCCTTAACGCGGTGTATTTCCCGGTGGATGCCTCCAACGGATACGCCGTAGGGAGTGAGGGCGCCATCCTCAAGACCACGGACGGCGGGAGCGGCCTGGCAGGCGGGCCTCCGGTCCCGGGCCCCTCGGTCGCCGGAACCTATTACCCAGTGCCGCCAGAGTCCTATCCCTACATAGTCCCTGCCCCCTGGCCGTTTACGTTCTATATGGGGTTCTATTACGATTCCTGGGGACGGAGGGTGTACATTCCAAGGCATCGGGGTTGGAGAAGGCCTTTCCCAAGGCCTCATCCCCCAGATTTCCCGCCCAGAGGCGAACCCCGTCCCCACCAGGGCCCTCCGCACCGCGGAGGGAGGTAGGCCGACTTCAAAACCTATCCTTGCTCTGAGGCGGGCTAGGGGTTGAATCTATAAACGACGACCGGAGTGTTCGTCGGAAAGGGGCAAGCTTCGCCCCTTTTTTATTGCGCACGTTTGTAGGGATCCAGGGCGTTGCGCAGGCCGTCGCCCAGGAGATTAAAGCCCAAGACCGTGATGAAGATCGCCATCCCCGGAAAGGCCACGATCCAGGGCGCAGCCCGGAAGTATTCCTTGCCCTCGTGGATCATCCGACCCCAGTCCGGGGCTGGAGGGGGCACGCCCACCCCGAGGTAGCTCATCCCGGCCTCTAAGAGCACGGTCATGGCGACGTTCAGGCAGACGTAGATCACGACCGGGGAGAGGATGTTGGGCAGGATGTGCCGCAGGAGCAGCCGGGCGTCCGAGAAGCCCAGAGCCCGACCCGCGAGGACATAATCTTTTTCGGATTCCGCAAGAGCCAGGCCCCGGATCAGGCGTGCAACCCCGGTCCACATCACGAGCGAGAGCACGAAGATCACGGTCGCGGCCGAGGGAGGAAGCACGGCCACGAGGGCCATGGCCAGAAGCAGAATGGGAAAGGCCATCATCACGTCCGTGAGGCGCATCAGGACCCCGTCCAGCCAGCCCTTCTTGAACCCGGCCAGGAGGCCGACCAGTCCTCCGATCAGAAGTGCCAAGAGGTTCGCTGAAACGCAGATCAGGAGGGCATAGCGCGTGCCCACCAGGAGGCGGGAGAAAAGGTCGCGGCCCAGGGTGTCCGTGCCCAGGGGGAATTCCTTGCAGGGGCCGACCGGCATGCCTTCGTCCGTGAGACCAGAGGGGAAAGCCTTCATCGGGTCCTTGGGTGCGAGGAAAGGAGAGAGAAGCGCCACCAGGACCAGAGCAAGGAGGATCAGACCTCCGATAGCGACCTCGATGTTGCGCAGGAAAGGGTGCCGGGAAGCCATACTACGCCAGATGACAACTCACGGTGTGGTGTTCATGGTGGGTGCGGAGTTCCGGCACCTCACTACGGCATCTCTCCTGGACCAGCGGGCAGCGGGGGTGATAGGGGCAGCCTGAAGGAAGGTCCACTGGATTGGCTGGCTCACCCAGGGCTTTCGCTTTCCTGGTGATCTTCGTTTCTTCCAAAGTGGGAATGGCTGAGATCAAGGCCTGGGTGTATGGATGAAGGGGGGAGGAGAAGACCTCATGAGTAGGCCCTTCCTCCACGATCCGGCCGAGGTACATCACGGCCACGCGGTCGGCGAGCATGGAGATGACCGCGAGGTCGTGGGAGATGAAGAGGTAGGTCAGCGAGAGCCGCGCCTTGAGGTCGGTCAGGAGGGAGAGAATCTGGGCCTGAATGGAGACATCCAGGCTGGAGACCGGCTCGTCCAGGACCAGGAACTTGGGCGAAACCGCCAGGGCTCTGGCGATGCCGATGCGCTGGCGCTGGCCCCCCGAGAACTCGTGAGGGAAATTCCGAGCATGCTCCTGGGTAAGGCCGACCATTTCCAAAAGATCGCTCGTCCGCCTGACCCTCTCTTCTTTTCCCTTCGCCCCGTGGACCCAAAGCACCTCCTCCAAAGCATCGCCTACTCTCAGGCGTGGATTCAGGGAGCTGTAAGGGTCCTGAAAGACCATCTGCAAATCAGTTCGTAGCGCTCGCAGCTCGCTCAGGGGGACCCGGGTCAGGTCCTTCCCCCTGTAAAGTGCCTGCCCGGAGGTCGGCTCCACCAGACGGAGCATGGCCTTACCTAAAGTACTTTTCCCGCAGCCCGACTCCCCCACGATGCCCAGCGTTTCACTTTCCCGGATCTCGAAGGACACACGATCCAGGGCGCGAAGATGTTTCTTTCCGCCTTTCCGGGAAGGAACCGCATAGTATTTGGAGAGGTTCGTGACCGTGATCATGCTGGCAGTTCGCTCGCTCTCCAGCAACGCGAGAAGCGGCCCGCCGTCACAGCCTCCAAGGATGGCCCTTTCTGCTTACAGACCTCAATGACCATCGGACAGCGGGGGTGAAAACGGCAAGCTGGAGGAAAACTCCTGGGATCGGGCACGGTGCCGGGGATTCCGGAGAGGCCTTTTCTTCCCAACTCAGGCCTGGCGGAAAGGAGGCCCTGAGTGTAGGGATGCTTGGGGTGATGGAGGACCTCCTTTACTTTCCCCTGCTCCACGATCTGACCGGCGTACATCACGGCCACGCGGTCGGCTACGCGAGAGGTGACTCCGAGGTCATGGCTGATGAACAGGAGGGCCATGCCGTATTCCTGCTGGAGGGATTTGAGGAGGTCCAGGATCTGGGCCTGGATGGTCACATCCAGGGCCGTGGTCGGCTCATCGGCGATCAAAAGGGAAGGCTTGAGAACCAGGGCCATGGCGATCATGACCCTCTGCCTCATGCCCCCGGAAAGCTGGTGGGGAAACTCCCTGGCCCGGCGCTCGGGGATGGGGATGCCGACCTGCTTCAGAAGCGTGAGGGCTCGCTCTTTGGCCTCGCGCAGGGAAACCTTTTCATGGATCAGGATGGCTTCTGAGACCTGGTCTCCGATGCGCAGAAGGGGGTTCAAAGAGGTCATCGGCTCCTGGAAGATCATCGCCAGGCGGGAGCCGCGAAGGGCGCGCATGGATTCCTCGGGGAGTTGAAAGAGATCCCTGTCCTCAAACAGAGCGCGGCCACCAATTTCGCTTCCCTCAGGGACCAGCCGCAGGAGCGAGAGGGCCATGAGGCTCTTGCCGCACCCTGATTCGCCGACCAGTCCCAGGGCTTCACCCCCGGAGAGGGAAACGGAAACCCCGTCCACGGGGGAGAACCTCTGACTACGGGCAAGGAGGGAGAGGCGGAGATCCTGGACGTCCAGAAGAAGGGACATGGGGAAAAGGATAGCATAAAAGAGCGAAAGGGTTCAAGGGTCCAAGGAGCTTGAATGGATTACTCTGATTGTAGTAGAATAACTCGGAGAAAATCATCCCCATGAATGCGACAATCCATTCCTTAATCACCCGGATCCAGCCCTGGATGGATTCGGTGAGGACCAAGCATGGAGTAAACCCCCTCGTGTTCCTCGTCCTGATGGTCCTGTGTGCCCCGTTCTTCTATTACTCCATTTTCCGCCTGATCCTGGCCGGGGTGAAGAAGGACAAGGGGGCTCTGACTCTGTGGAGCACCATCTTTTTAGTCTCCACAGTCCTCCCCTACCTGTATGTCCTGTTCTTCGGACATAGCCTGCCGTGGTACGTGTATCTCATCCTCGCCGTGCTGATCGGGCATTCGATATGGTCTCTGGTGAAAAAACTTAAAAAGCCAAAACATCAGGGATCCATTTAGGAGAAAATGGGTTAAGGTAAAAAAGGGCAGAGCCCATGGGCTCTGCCCTTTTCGATCAGTCGGGTTTATTGCAGGGTCAAGGGTACCTTCGCCCAGAAGGCCATGGCCCGGTCCTGGCGAGCCTGGACTCCCTCCACGAGCACCTTCTTGTCGGGCTTGGGCTGGCCCTTGTAGGCCTGCTTGCCGTTAACCATCACCGTGACCGCCTTGGTGAGGTCCACGAGCCTGGGGTTCAGGTACAGGGTCAGGCTCGTCAGGCCCTCGGACTTGATGTCGATTTCATTGTTCTTCTTGATCTCGACGTCGAAGCTGGCCTTGCCGGATAGCGAATCCACGCGGATCCAGTAGCGCCAGCCGGGCTTGGTCATCACGCCGGAGACCTTCTTGGGGAAGGGGTCACGGACATGCTTCTCGAAGAAGGCGATGGCCTCCAGATACTCCTTAGCCCTGCCGTTCCCATCGAACTGAAGGTCGTGCCAAAGGCCGGGGGTCTCCTTATACTCTGCGGAATAGCCCAGGCTGTCTAACCGGGCCTTCATCAACCGGTCGGGTCCGACCGGGATCACGAAGTCCGTCTCCCCGTGCATGATCCGCATGGGAACGTTGCGCAGATTCCTGAGCATGGCCGGGTCGTCATCACCCGTGTTCTCATCCACGGGATTGCCCCCAATCGGGGCCGCCCCCCCAAATAAGTCCGGATAGCGGGTGGCCAGGAAGTACGCGCCCAAAGCTCCATCGGACGTGCCCATCACGTAGACCCGGTTTTCGTCAATATTGTATTTGGACTTGAGGTCGGCGAGGACCGCGAGCACTATCTTGGAGCCCTCCTGCCACCAGTACTTGCCTCCGCTCACCGGGCAGGCCACGAAGTAGCCCTTGTCCGCCACGTGCTTAGGCCAGCCCCCGATGTCGTATTCCCCATCCCCGCGGCCTCCAGCCAGATAGATGATCAGCGGATAGCGTCGGGAATCGCAGTAGGTATCGGGAATGTAGAGGGCGTAATGCCCTTTCAAATCGCCCTGGGAGAACTCCTCCTTCACGACATCCACCCGGAGGGTGGACCAGGCTTGAGTACTCGGCTTGCGCCAGGTCTCGACCTGGGCTGCGGAGATGGAGCTCTCGCCCTCTTTCAGTCGGTAGCCTGCGGGCTTCTCGGGCTTGCAGGGCTCGTATTTGATCTTGAACCTGGCGAGGAGCTTCTCACGCTTGGTCCGCGTAGCGATCGCTGTCCCGTGGGTCATGGGGATGGGATCCTTGCTCTTGAACATCAAGACCAAGGTCGTGTCCGGGATCTCCGCGCCCTGAAGAAGCAGCTTCTGAACCAGGGCTCCGGAGGCCGCCCAGCGGGCCTGGTTCGAGGTATCCTCCAGGGCTGCGGTGAGGAGCTGGACGTCCCGGGCTCCCTTGGAGAGGCCGAGATAATAGGCTGCGATGGCCCGGAGCCGGGACTCGGGAGCGCGCTCGATCAAGCGCTCCAGGATCACGGGGTCGGCCTTGGTATCGGCCTCCACCTTGGACAGGTCGGTCTGGGGATAGACCGGCTGGATCTGCTCGAAGAGGTCGTCCATCAGCAGGTCATGGATCCCCTGGGCCAGGTCGCTTGAGGAATAGGCTGCCAGCGTGCTGAAGCGCTCCAGGCCCGCGAGGGTGCGCTTCTGGGAGAGGAAGCTCAGGCCGTCGAAGAAGGCCTTCGTGGCCTGGTCCCCCTTGGCGAACAGGGCAGAGAGGTCATCCGTGCCCGTGAACTCCACGGTGACCTTTTTCATCCGCTCTTCCTGGGGATAGAACTGAATCCGGCCTTCGATCTCCAAAGCCACCAGCATACGACCCCCGGTTTGGGAGAACCAGGCCTTGGTCGCGTACTTGGTGCTCTTGGGGTATTCGGATTTCCCTTCCGGGGAAGAGACCTTGGCCTCGCCCGTGATGACCAGACACTTCTGTCCCAGCTTGGTCTCGGGCTTGGGCGAGACCTTGTAGGTGAAGGCGTACTTTCCCGAGCCATAAACCTGCTCGCGGGTCCAGGGGCGGTTGGGCTTAGGCATCACCTGGGGAAGCACGCTGGCGTCGAACCCGCCCAGCAAGACATGATAAGTCGCCCCCAAAACCGCGCCCTTGCCCTCCTCGTTGGCTCCGAAGTCGTCCAGGAACTCCAGGCTCATCATCCGCTTCTCCTCTCCGGAGACCGCCTTCTCCAGCACGGCCCGTTCCTGGGCCGGACCCTCCTGACCGTCCTTCTGGAAGGAGGCGAACTTCAGCTCGGAAAGCCTGGTGTCCACCACGACTGGCGTACGATCCCCGCTTTTCTCCCCGCAGATGAGGTCGGTCTTCCAGGAACCATCGTAGGCCCGCTGGGTCAGGGAGCCTTTCTTGTCCGTCTCTTTGAACTCCTCGTGGGAGGTGACGGTGTAATGATAGACCTTGCCCTTCTCGAAGCGGACCTTGGGCGGAGCCGTCTTGGCTCTGGTCTTCTTGGCGGCTTGGGCCGGAAGCCCAAGGGCCAGGAGAGCCCCTAAGGCCAAAACAACGCCATGATGAACTTTGATTTTCACGCTTCCTCCATCGTTTTATGTTCTTCGGATTGTCTTTGCATTCTATCACAATCCCTCGGGCCGGGTCAAGGGGGGCAGCCTCCGAACATACAGTTTGACAAAATACTTATAACAGGACTATAATGTAATGGTGGAAATCTTCGTCGAGACCCTTCGATGAACTCTAAAAAGAAAACCCCAACGCAACGCCGCAGGCGGGTGGGGAAACCCAAAGCTTCAGCTATCAACCCCCGCCCGGCCAAAGCGACTCCGCGCGATCCCGGGGAGCTCTACCGCTCCCTGGTCGAGGCGTCCCCGGACATGATCTTCATCATCGGACGCGACGACCGGCTGGAATACATCAACCGCATCGCCGCGGAAAGCCTGGGCCATAAGCCCGAGGACCTGATCGGAAAGCCGCGGGCTCAATTCTTTCCCTCTGGCCCTTCCCAAAGGCAGGAACAGCGGATCTCCGATGTCTTCGAGAGCGGAAAGCCCCTGTTCATCGAGAACTACACCCCTTTCAAGGGGCGGGATCTTTGGCTGCACACCTGGCTGGTGCCGCTCAAGAACGAGTCCGGCGAGGTCACCTCGGTGCTGGGCATCGCCCGGGACATCACGGAGCGCAAGAAAATCGAGGAGTCCCTCCGGGATAGCGAAGAGCGGTTCCGGAATGCCTTCGATAACGCCAACATCGGGATGTGCCTGGTGGGCCTGGAGACGAGCTTGATGCAGGTGAACCCGCAGATGGCGGAGATGTTCGGCTACACCCAGGGAGAGATGGAGGGACGGAACGTCAATGACTTCACCTATCCCGAGGACCGGGGGGTCAGCCCAGATTTCGTTCGTCGAGCGACCTCCGGGGAGACCGATAACGCCCAATTCATCAAGCGGTATTATCATAAAAAAGGCCACATCCTTTGGGGGCAGGTCTCCAGCTCCCTGGTGCGGGATACTACCGGGAAGCCCTTGTACTTCATCAGCCACATTCAGGACATCACCGGACTCAAGCAAGCCGAGGAGGGGCTGCATGATTCCGAGGAGAAGTACCGCACCCTGGTGGAGCGGGCCGCGGACGGCATCCTCATCATTCAGGATGGGGTCATCCAATACGCCAATCCGAGGCTGGGGAAATCCAGCGGCTACGAGGTCGGCGAGATCCAGGGGAAGCGATTCACCCAGTTCATCCATCCCACCGAGGTTCCCAATGTCATTGATCGCTATCGCCGGCGTTTGGCCGGGGAGGAGGTTCCGGCGATTTACGAGACGACCCTGTTGCGCAAGGACGGCAGCAAGCTTCCGGCCGAGATCAACGCCGGGGTCATCAGCTACCAGGGGAAGCCCGCGGACCTAATCGTCGTCCGGGATCTCACCGAGCGCAGACAGGCCGAGGAATCCCTTCGCGAGCAAGAGCGATTCCTGGCCAGCGTTTTCGCGAGCATCCAGGACGGCATCAGCATCCTGGACCCGGAACTCCGCATCCTGAGCGTCAATCCCACGATGGAGCAGTGGTTCGTCCATGCCCTGCCCTTGGTGGGAAAGAAATGCTATGCGGCTTATTACGGGTTGACCGAGCCCTGTGAGTTCTGCCCGACCCGCCGGACCTTGGAGACCGGGAAGCCCGCCTACGAGGTGGTCCCTCGCCGGGGGAAAGAGGGAGAGGTGGTGGGCTGGCTGGACCTTTACAGTTTCCCCCGGATGAACCCGGTGACCAAGGAATTCGAAGGTGTGATCGAATACGCCCGCGACATCACCGAGCGCAAATGGGCCGAGGAGAAAGTCCTGGAATCCGAGCTCCAGCACCGCACCACCCTGGACTTCATGGGCGATGCGATCCACGTCGTGGGCCGGGACCTCCGGCTGGTCCTGCTCAATGAGCGGTTCAGGCAGTGGTGCCGGGAGCTGGGCTTGGAGACCGAGGTCATCGGCCGGACGGTCTTCGAAGCCTTCCCCTTTCTCCCGCAGACGGTCCGCGAGGAATACGAGCAGGTCTTCCGAACCGGAGAGACCCTCGTCACCGAGGAGACCTCACAGGTGGGAGAGCGGGAGATCATAACCGAGACCCGGAAGATCCCGATCCTTCAGGGAGGCGAGGTCGCCCAGGTGGTCACCGTGGTCCATGACATCACCAAGCGCAAGCGGGCCGAAGAGGAGTTGAGCCAAAGCCTTCAAAAGATCCAAAGAACCCTCTGGGAGACCATCGAGGCGATGGCCCTGATCGTGGAAAGGCGAGACCCTTACACCGCCGGGCATCAACGGCGGGTGACTCTTCTGGCCCAGGCCATCGCGGAGGAGATGGGCCTCTCCGAGGAAAACATCCAAGTCCTCCGGATGGCCGGGCTCATCCACGACATCGGCAAGATCTCCGTGCCCTCGGAGATCCTGAGCAAACCCACTCCGCTGAGCGACATCGAGTTCAGCATCATCAAAAGCCATGTCCAGGTTGGCTTTGACATCCTGAAGACTATTGCGTTCCCCTGGCCCGTGGCCCCCATCATGGCGCAGCACCACGAGCGGATGGACGGCTCGGGATATCCCAAGGGCCTCACAGGGAAAGAGATCTTCATTGAGGCCCGGATCCTCGCCGTCGCCGATGTGATCGAGGCGATGTCCTCCTACCGGCCTTACCGGCCCGCCCCGGGCCTGGACAAAGCGTTTGAGGAAATTACACGGAATCGCGGCATTCTCTATGACCCTCAGGTCGTGGACGCCTGCCTGAAGCTCTTTTCCGAGAAGGGTTTCTCCTTTGAGCCCAAGGAGGAAAAAGGTTAGTTTTTTTAAAGTCGAGGTTCATCAGCCAAGGAAACGCCCCGCTCCTTTGGAGCGGGGCGTTTAGGCTTGTTCTTGTTATGAGAAGGTTTTGATTTCCGAGGCCAGGCGATCGACGACCTCTCCCACCGCCCCTTCCACCTCCGGGGACAATCCCTGGCCGGGTGCGAAAAGAGCGCCCTCGATCCCGTAGATCACCAGTCGGGGAGGGAGGCGGCCCAGGGCCCGGGCCACCTCCACGGCCTCGGCTACGCCGAAGAAGTGGGAGGAGTGATGCTCTAACCCTGTGGGGAGCGGCCCCGCCTGGGCCTCGAACCGGTGAATCGTGCCGGGCACGACTCCGGAGGAGACCGCGTCCACGAGCAGGACAGAAGGGGTTTCCTTCCAGGCTTCCACGAGTGAGGTCCCCTCGCCGTTCATCTCCACCACCTGGACCCCCGGCAGCCTCTGCGCCGCTATCTTCCGGGCCGCTACGATCCCGGCCCCGTCGTCCCCCCGGTAGGCGTTGCCCACCCCGATGATCAGAGTCTCAGACACGTTCAATGGAAAGTTTCAGAAAATGCGTAGCGCAGGAGATGCAGGGATCGTAGTTGCGGATGGCCTGCTCGCACTGCCGGGTCAGTTCGTTTTGCGGCAGACGGATGTTCTTTGCAACGTACTCCCGCAGATCGCTCTCGATCGTCTTCTGGTTCTGGGACGTGGGCGGGACGATCTTGGCGTCCTGGATGGTTCCCGAATCATCCAGGCGGTAGCGGTGATAGAGGATGCCCCGCGGGGCTTCGGTGCAGCCCATCCCCGTACCCGCCTTCAAAGTAAGCTCTACGGCAGGCTTCTCCGGCGGCTCGTAGGTTTCGATGATTCGCAGGGCCTCATCGCAGGCGTACAGGGTCTCCACGGCCCGGGCGATGATGCTCTGGAACGGGTTGCGGCATCCGGGCTTGAATTTGGCCTCCCGGGCCGCCTCCTGGGCAACCTTGGAGAGCCTGTCGTGGTTGAGGTTGAACCGCGCCAGGGGCCCCACGAAATAGGCACCCCGATTCCGCAGCACCGAGTGCAGGGCATGGGAGCGCTGGACGTGCTCCTCGAAGAAGGTGCTCTCGTAGTCCTTGACCGCAATGTCCAGTCCTTTGTTCGAAACCAGCCGCCCCTCGTTCATGGGATATTCCCCAGGATGGCGCAGGGCCACGAACTCGTAGTCCTGCTCGAACTCCGGGAAGGGCAGTTTGGTGGTCCAGCGCACTGTGGCCCGGGCCGCGTCCCGGGCCCATTTCAGCTTCTCGGCCAGCGGCGCCAGGTCCTTCTTGCTCGGGACCTTGTAAAAGCCGCCGACCCGGACGTTCACGGGATGGATCTCCCGCCCGCCCAGGAGGGCCACGATCTCGTTCCCCGCCTTCTTGAGCTTGAGCGCCTGCTCCACCTCTTTGGGATGGTCCTTGGCCATCTGGATCACATCGTCCTTGCCCAGGAAGTCCGGGGCGTGGAGCATATAGATGTGCAAGGTATGGCTTTCGATCCACTCCCCGCAGTAGAGCAAACGGCGCAGGGCTCGCAACGGACCATCCACCTTGACCCCGAGTGCGTCCTCCACGGCGTGTACCGCGCTCATCTGATAGGCGATCGGGCAGATCCCGCAGATCCGGGCCGTGATGTCCGGGGTCTCCGCGTAGCTCCGGCCCCGCAGGAAGGCCTCGAAGAACCTCGGGGGCTCGAAGATCCGGAACTCCACGTCCTGGACCTCGTCGCCCTTCATCTTGATGGTGAGACCGCCCTCGCCCTCCACTCGGGCCAGCATGTCCACCTTAATGGTCTTAGCCTTCATGGGCTTCGCTCTCTTTCCGGAAGGCGTCGGCGTTGGCGTTGAAGCTGCGGTAGGCTCGGAGGAGGTCCGTTTCCCCGGCCCCGAGCTTGCTCCACCAGAAACTCAGCGACTCGGTGTTCGGGGTCTCTTGGGGCCCGAAGCATCCGTAGCACCCCCGGTCGTAGGCCGGGCAGATCGCCCCGCACCCAGCGTGCGTGACTGGCCCCAGGCAGGGCGTGCCGTGGGCTACCATCACGCAGACCGAGCCCCGGCGCTTGCACTCCATACAAACGCTCTCCGCCGGGGTGTTGGGCTGGCGTCCGAAGAGCAGGGCGCTCAGGACCTCCACCAGCTGGTGCTTGTGGATCGGGCAGCCCCGCAGTTCGAAGTCCACCCGGATGTGGTCCGCGATCGGGGTGGATTTGTTCAGGGTCTCGATATACTCCGGTGTGGCGTAGACCAGGGAGGTGAACTCCCTCACGTTCTTGAAGTTCCGCAGGGCCTGGATGCCGCCCGAGGTGGCGCAGGCCCCGATGGTCACCAGGGTTTTGGAGGCCCGCCGGATGTGGTGGATCCGCTCCGCGTCGTGGGGGGTCGTGATCGAGCCCTCCACGAGGGTGAGATCGTAGGGCCCCTTGGCCACGGCGCTCGTGGCCTCGGCGAAATTGGCAATCTCCACGGCCCCGGCCACGGCCAGGAGCTCGTCCTCGCAGTCCAACAAGGAGAGCTGGCAGCCGTCGCAGGAGGCGAACTTGAAGACCGCCAGTTTGGGTTTGCGATGTCGGGGATTCATCCTACAATTCCCTCTTCCCGAACAGGTCCTTGACCCGGTCGAAGCGGTACACCGGACCCTCCTTGCACACGAAGGTCGGTCCGATCTGGCAGTGCCCGCAGAGCCCGATCCCGCATTTCATGTTCCGTTCCAGGGAGAGGTACGTTTTCTCGGGCGGCGTGCCTCGCTTGGCCAGTTCCAGGATCACGAAGCGCATCATCACCTCCGGGCCGCAGACCAGGGCCAGGGCGTGGAAGGGGTCGTAGGAGGCCCGGGGGAAGAGGGTCGTGACCACGCCCACGTTGCCCCGCCAAGCCCCCAGGGCCCGGTCCACGGTCACCAGGATCTCCAGGTCCAGGCGGGAGCGCCACTGTTCCAGCTCCCGTACGTAGAGCAGGTCGTCCGGGGTACGGGCCCCGTAGAGGAGAACGATCTTCCCGTATTTATCACGCTCGGCCAAGGCCTGAACCATCGCCGGACGCAACGGAGCGAGCCCGATCCCTCCGGCTACGATCACGAGGTCCTGGTTTTGGGCCTCGGCCACGGGCCAGGAGGTCCCGAACGACCCGCGCACACCCACCAGCTCGCCGCGCTTCAGGCGCTCCAGGGCCCGGGTCACCGTGCCCACGGCGCGGACGGTATGGACCAGGACCCCGGGCTCGGCCGGGTCCCCGCTAATTGAGATAGGGACCTCCCCGAACCCGTAGACGTAGAGCATGTTAAACTGCCCGGGCGCGAAGGGAAACTCCCGCGGTCCCTCAGCCGGCTCCAGTTCCAGGGTGAAGGTGTCATGGGTCTCCGGCTGGTTCTTGAGGACCTTGAACGGCCGGGGATGCATCGGCTCCGAAACCCGGACCGGGGGAATAGGCTTCTCCTTAACTGCGGTGGTCACCATAGATGTCCAGAACCTGTAGGGTCAGGGCTTCGATCCTCTGGGTCACGACGAAGGCGAAGCGCTTCATCAATTCGTAGCCCAACTCGTGGAACTCCTCGCACTTCGTCCGCAGGCATCTTCCGTTCAGGGCGATGGCCCGGGTCTCCTCCACGGCCCGTGCGTCGAAGTGCCACTGGTAGGGAGGCACGAGCCAGGACCAGCCCAGGATGTTCCCGTCGTGCAGGGTCTGCACGGTGATCGGGCCGCGCCCCGGGGCGTAGATCTCCAGGGCCACCTGGCCTTTGCGGATGAGGTAGAACTCCTGGGCGTCACCCTCCTCCCGGAAGATGAACTCCCCGGCCTTGAACACGACGTTCGTGGCGCAGCCCACGATCACCTGGAGGATCTTGGGATCCAGGTTCTTGAAGAAGGGATGTTCGGCCAGGATCGGCTCAAGGGTTTGCACGGCTTCTCTCCTTTCCGGATGGCGCGGCCTGGGAGACCCCGGTCTCCCGGATCGCGCGCGCTTCTTCAGTGATATCGATCCCCACCGGGCACCAGGTGATGCACCGCCCGCACCCCACGCAGCCCGAGGTGCCGAATTGGTCGTGCCAGGTGGCCAGCTTGTGGGTCATCCACTGCCGGTAGCGAGCCCGGCCCGAGGGCCGGACGCTTCCCCCGTGGATGTAGGAAAAGTCCAGGGTGAAACAGGAATCCCATCGCCGCCAGCGCTCGGCCTGCTCGCCGGTCAGATCCGTCACGTCCTCCACCGTGGTGCAGAAGCAGGTCGGGCAGACCAGGGTGCAGTTCCCGCAGGTCAGGCAGCGTCTCGCGACTTCGTCCCACCTCTTATGCTCCAGGTTGGCCATCAAGAGGTCATGGACACCCTCGGCCTCCAGGGTGCGTCCCATGTTTCCCGCGGCCTTGGCCACGAGGCCCTCGGCGGTTTGCTTCTCTTTCTCCCCGGCTTCCTGATGCGGGAGTTCCTTTAGGATTTCCTCGCCCAGCTCGGTTCCGGCTTGGACCACGAAATAGTGCTTGTCGTTCTCCAGCACCTCGGTCAACGCGAGGTCGTAACCCAAGGTGACCTTGGGGCCCGTGCCCATCGAGGCGCAGAAGCAGGTCCCCCCGGCCCGGGTGCAATTCACGGCGATGAGCGCGACCTTCTCCCTCCGGGCCTGGTACACGGGGTCCGTATAGGCCCCTTGGAGAAGGACCCGGTCCTGGACCGCGATCGCGGCCAGTTCGCAGGCCCGCACGCCGATGAAGGCTCGCTTTGGAATCTCCCGGTCTTCGCCCCGGGGCTCAAAGCAGTCCCCCTTTCGCTTGGCCTGACAGAGCCTGGCTTTCGCGGGGTGGAGGAACTGTTTCCAGGAATGGGGCCCGACCACGTATCCGAACAAGGCCTCGTCCCGGCGCTTCTCCAAATGGTAGCTGCCCCCGTCCTGCCGGTCCGTCCAGCCCACAGGCAGGTCCTTGGCTGATTCCAGCTCCGCATAGACGATGGCCTTATCCCGGACCGTGGGGCCAATCACCTGGTAGCCCTTTTTGATCAAGGCCTCCACTAGAGTCTGGAAGCGCTCGGCCTCAAACGCGGCTTGTGAATTCCCCATGGTATCGGCCTCGTTCATCTTCCATTTCATGCTCTGGTTATTTTAATTAACCCGACCTCTTTCTGCCGGTGGAATCATCCTTCCTAATATTACTATAATTCTTATCCAAAATCAAACGGCGAGGGTTGTCGGGGTCGTCCGAAAACCTTTGGACGAAACCAACAGTCCCGCTCGAGATGAGCGGGACCGAAAACTGTCAGGGGCTAAAGACTTTAGCCCGCATTGCGCGACCCTCACCCCGGCCTCAAGGCCGGTGCGTCGTCTCCTGGCTTGAACACGGACGGGACAGGGACTCTGAGCAACTTGCCCAGATCCTTGGCCAGGTCCTCCAGGTCATTTTTCACGAACCCCTCGATGACTTTCAGTATCTTTCCTCCCGGCTCGATCAGAAAGGTCGTGGGCACGGAGCGGATTCCATACGCATTGGACACCGGGTATCCGGGTTTATCTATTGCCTGGGGAAAGGAGAGCCGGTAGTCCCGGGCAAAGCCCTTGGCCTTTTGGGCGTCGTCCTGGGACACGGCCCAGAAGCTGAGTTTGCCTTTGACCCCCTGGTAGATGCTCTCCAGGAAGGGCAAAGTGAATTGGCACACCGGGCAGGTGTCCTTGTAGAAGGCCAAGAGCGTCAGCGGCTCCCCGGCCTGGGCCTTGAAGGTCCTCGGGGAACCATCCTCCCCCTTCAACTCAAAGGCCGGGGCCTTTTTCCCAGCCGGCAAAGGTCCCATCCCTCTCACTCCACGATGTACTGGGTCTCGGTCGGGATGAAGGGCTCGAGGTAGTTTAAGGATCCCGCCATCTTGGTGATGGCCCGGGCGATCACCAGCCTCTGGATCTCGTTCGTGCCCTCGTAGATCTGGGTGATCTTGGCGTCGCGCATGTACTTCTCGATAGGGTAGTCCTTCATGTACCCGTACCCTCCGAAGATCTGCACCGCCTTGGTCGTCACCTCCATGGCCGTGTCCGTGGCGAAGAGCTTGGCCATCGCGGCCAGGGCGGTCACGTTCTCAACCCCGGCGTCCAGGGCCCGGGCTGCGGTGTAAACGAGCTGCCTCGCGGCCTCCACCTTGGCGGCCATCTCCGCGAGGTAGTTTCCGATGGTCTGGAACCCGATCACCGCCTGCTCGAACTGTCTGCGCTTGGAGGCGTAAACCGTAGCCAGCTCCAGGGCCCCCTGGGCCAGGCCCACGGCTTGGGCCGCGACCCCGGGCCGGGCATTATCCAGGGTCTGCATCGCGATCTTGAACCCCACCCCCTCCTGGCCTCCTAGGAGCCGGTCCTTGGGGATTCGGCAATCTTTGAACATCAACTCCACGACTGGGGCGCAGCGGATGCCAAGCTTGTCCTCCACCTTGCCGATGGTGAACCCCGGGGTGCCCTTGTCCACCAGGAACGCGGAGATGCGCCGGGATTTGGACTCCGGGTCGGTCACTGCGAACACCGTGTATAGGTTCGCGGCTCCGCCGTTCGTAGTCCATTTCTTCTCCCCATTCAGGATAAAATACTCTCCGTCCTTCTTAGCCCGGGTCTTCTGGGCTCCGGCATCGCTCCCCGCGGTCTTCTCCGAGAGCCCGAAGGCGCAGAGGGTCTTCCCCTCCGCGATCTTGGGCAGGTGAGCCTTCTTCTGCTCCTCGGTCCCGCCTAGGATGATCGGGAAAGAGCCCAGGGCGTTCACCGCGAACATCACGCCCACCCCGCCGCAGGCCCGGGAGAGCTCCTCCACGCAGATGCACAGGTTCAGGACCCCGCCCCCGTCCCCGCCGTACTCCTTGGGGATCCAGACCTTGAAGAGCCCGGCCTTGGCCAGCGCCTCCTTCACCTCCCAGGGGTACTCCTGCAGCTTGTCGTACTTCGCGGCCACCGGCCGGACCACCTTCTCGGCCAGCTCGTGAGCCCGTTCCTTCCAGGCTAGGTTCTCGGGGATCAAAAGACCGTTCATCGTGCCTCCGTATAAGGAAAGTTGGGTCAGCAATAGAGCAGAAGTGTATATTGTAAACTTAGACCCCCTCTGCTGTCAAGGGGGTGACCCACCTTCCCTCCTCTGAACTGAGTGCAGGGTTTGGGGTTCTACCCCTCTAACGGGTAACCTCTTTCACCATCCAACTGTCAACCCATCTAACCGTTGTTGAAGTGCCTGGTCGATGAAGGCTTTGAGATGCACCTTGGGCAGTGCGCCCACCTGCCGTCCGACGAGCTTCCCGTCCTTGAAGAGCATCAGGGTGGGGATGCCCTGGATCCCGAATAGCTCCGGGACCTCGTCGTTTTCGTCCGTGTTCAGCTTGCCGACCTTGAGCTGACCCTCGTACTCCTTGGCGAGTTCCTCCATGATCGGCCCGACCATCCGGCACGGTCCGCACCACGGCGCCCAGAAATCCACCAGCACCGGCAGGCTGGAATTGATGACCTCAGTCTGAAAATTTCCATCCGTTATCGTCACCATATTCTCCGTCACCTGTTTTTCTCCTTTTCTCTCACGTCTTCCATCTCGCGTCTCACTTAAAAAACTGGCCAACTGCCAGGAGCAACCCCAGCACCCCGCCGACCCCGGCGGTGAGCTAGGGGCTGCAGGCAATGGTTCAGGCGTTGCCCGTGTAACCCATGAACTTGCTGTAACCGAAACCCGCTGCCGTGCCGAGTGTTACGCCGATCAAGGCTTTAGCCAAAATCCACATGATTTCCACCCTTCTTCCTGTTTGAGAGGCACAACCCGTTAAAAGGATGCGGGTTGTGCCTTCCTTGATTTTTATCCTTCATTGTGATATTCTTTTAACAAATGATGCGGTCTTTTTGTTTCAAAAGGATACTATCTTAGGAGGAACCTGAGGAATGACTATTGAAAAGCCGGTCTCGTTCAAAGAGCTGGGGTTCGTGAACACCCGGGAGATGTTCGCCAGGGCTATGAAGGGCGGCTTCGCGGTCCCGGCCTACAATTTCAACAACATGGAACAGTTGCAGGCCATCATCACGGCCTGCACGAGGAGCCGCTCCCCGGTCATCCTCCAGGTTTCCAAGGGGGCGAGGGAATACGCCAACGCCACCCTGCTCCGCTACATGGGCCTGGGCGCGATCCAGATGATGAGGGAATTGGGCGACCCGGTTCCCGTGGCCCTGCACCTGGACCACGGGGATTCGTTCGAGCTCGCTCAGTCCTGCATCGACAGCGGGTTCTCCTCGGTGATGATCGACGGCTCGGCCCGGGCTTATGATGACAACATCGCCGTGACCAAGAAGGTCGTGGACTACGCCCATCCCCGGGACGTGACCGTGGAAGGCGAGCTCGGGGTTCTGGCCGGGATCGAGGAGCACGTTCAGGCAGAGAAATCTCACTACACCGACCCCAAGGACGTGGAGGATTTCGTGAAGCGCACCGGGGTGGACTCCCTAGCCATCTCCATCGGCACGAGCCACGGGGCCTACAAGTTCAAGCCCAAGCCCGGGGAGCCGCTGCCGCCCCTGCGGTTCGACATCCTGGAGGAGGTCGAGAAGCGCATCCCCGGCTTTCCCATCGTCCTGCACGGCGCCTCCTCGGTGCTCACCCCCTACGTCGAGTTGATCAACAAGTACGGCGGCAAATTGGAGGGCGCGGCCGGCATTCCCGAGGAGCAGTTGCGCAAGGCAGCCCGTTCCGCGGTCTGCAAGATCAATGTGGACACCGACGGGCGGCTGGTCATGACTGCGATGATCCGCAAGGTCTTCTTTGAGAAGCCCGGGGAGTTCGACCCCCGCAAGTACTTAGGGCCCGCCCGGGAGGAGTTGATCAAGATGTACATCGCCAAGAACGAGACCGTCCTAGGCAGCGCGGGCAAGGTGTAGGCGATTTACTCTGAAAACCAAGAACCCCACCTCTCCAGGTGGGGTTCTTGGTTCGGGAAGCTTCAATTATCTATTTTCCTGATCGTTCCCAGGCTGGTCACATGCTCTTCCACCGCCGGGCTTCCTCGGTAACTCAGGGAGCCGATGCTGTTGACCGTGGCCGTCAGGGCTTCCGTGACCCAGAGGGTGGCGCTGCCTGCGCTGTTAACCAAAGCCTGAGCCTTCCGACTCTTCAGGCCCCGGGCGTTGTAATTGCCGGCGCTGGTCTGCGTGACGGCCTGCTTTTCGACCTCGCCGCTCTCGATCGTCAACCCTCCGGCGCTGTGGATGTTGACCCTCAAATCCCTGGCCTTCAGGTCCTTGATCGTGGCGTTCCCGGCGCTGTTCAGCATCACCGCGACCTCCGGGGCGTCCAGGGATTCCAGGGTTACGTTCCCGGCGCTGGAGGCCGCGAGGGCGTTTAGCTTCTTCACGGTAAGGTGGAAGCGTACGGGCTGGGTGGGCTTGAGCTCGACGTCCTCCCGGGCTTTGATCTTCAGCTCATCCCTGTCTGTAGCGGTCAAGAGATAAGGCAGGAGGTTGTCCTCGGCCTCGACCCGTAACTCCTCCTTGTCGCCCAGCGCGAGATACAGGGTCCCGATGGTCGCGAGGTCGACCCTGGTGATGCCTTTAATTGGCCGGGTCTCCTGTGCAATCTGTCCCGACCCCTGAACCGTTTCTCCGGCCTGGACAGCCTGGACGCCAAAAGCCAAAAGCAAGAAAGCGCAGAACATAACACTAAGTGTTTTAATGACTTACCTCCTAAATTAAGCTCGCGATTTGAAAATAACTTTACCCCATGGTCTTTATATTGTTATACGTAAAGGAGTGTTTCAAGGTTACGGGAATAAAAAAGAACCCCGCCTTTAAGGCGGGGTTCTTGAGGTATGGCTTTATGCCCTGTTCAAGCCGGAGAGCCGGGTTTCATCCCGACCCATTCGATCTCGATGTTGTGCTTCGTCCTCAGCCGGTCGATGAGCTGTCCGGCGTGGTGCTGGATGTGGCGGATGCTATCGATCTGAAGCTCCAGTTTGCTGAAGGGCAGCCAGGGGAACCCGGAGGCTGCTTCGAAGTTCACCGAGGCGACCTTTTCATCCACCTGTTTATCGCACAACTCGATGTACTCGAGGATCTCGTCCTTGCGATAGGGCTCTCCGATCTCCGGCTTGATATGAGGGGGATCCTCGGCGCTCAGAAATTGGTAAGTTGGCCGGTGTTTGGCCCAGGGCGTGAAGCTGTCCTCGGAATCCTGGAGATAAAAGTACGTGTAAAATAGGACATGGAAGGCGATATGCCAGAATTTGTTCTTGGGCTCCGGGTCGGCCCACAGGGATTCCGGGCATTTCTCGACCGCCCGCTTCAGCATCTCCAGGGACGCGTGATATTGGCTCTTAATGACTTCTCGTACGTCCATCAGTTCTCCCTATAGAAATTATTGGCCTCCCCCGGCCACAGGGAATTGCGTGAAATGGGGGGATTTTTTAAGTCTCAGACCGAGAAGCAGGGCGGTCCACCCTTTCAATCCGTTGGTCTTCAGTTTATACCCCAGCGTGGCATACCTGGTCTTCCGGGCAACTTCCCCGGGTTGGGTCGTCGCTTGGGAGGGGTAATAGATAAAACACTTCACGGTTCCAAAGTCCTGGCAGGCCTCTTCGTGCTCCACCAGGTCGTGCTCCTTCAGGATATGGACCTTGCGGTGGGCGGCCTCGGTCAGGAGCACGTACTCCTTCTCCTTGACTGAATTCTTCAACAGCCGGTGGATCAGGATCACGTCAACCCCGGAGAGCTCGTGAAATTTTCCGATCTCGTAGAACAGGGCCTTGCCGTAGTGCACCAGGACCTTGAGCTTGAGCTCGCGCATGTTCCGGCAGGCCCCGCAGGTGCAGATGTTGGACCCCACGAGCTCGGACATCTTGTCCTCGAAGGCCTGGAAGAAGCGCAGCATCTTGTCCCCGATCCGCTTGCGCACGCCCTCCCAGGAGGCCTCGTCCCCCTCCTTCACCGCGTACAGGAAGATGGCGTCCCCCTCCAGCTTGGAGATCTCCAGGGGGATCTCCACCTGGCGGATGATCGCCTTCATCAGCTCGGTGATGACCACCTGGCCGTGCACCCGGTCGGTCTGGCTGGCGATCATGAACTTGGTGTACCCGGAGATGTCCGCGAGCAGGAGCACGACTTCCTTCTCTTCATTCCCCATGGGGTTTCTCCTTCGTGGCTTAGGCCAGGCGCCGGCTGAGCAGATGGTAGACGTGAGTCAGGAAGAACAGGGCCACGGCCCAGAGGATGATCGTAGCCCCGGTGGCCGAGTCCCAGTAGAACGAGGCGATGAGGCCCCCGGCCCCGGACATGAGGGAGGCCAGGATGGCGAACCAGAACAGGCTCCCGGCGCTCTTGGCCAGGTTTCTTGCCGTGGCCGCGGGAACGACCAGGAGGGCGGTGACCAGGAGGAGGCCCACGGCCCGGATGCTCACGGTCACGACTAGGGCCAGGAGCAGGGCGAAGGTGTAGTCGTAGGCCGCGTTGGGGATGCCCCGCGTGGCCGCGAAACGCTCGTTAAACGCAATGAGCATCAGGCGGTTGTAAGCCCAGGCCAGGAACAGGATTACGAAAACGAACAGGGCCAGATAAAACAACAGTTCCCGGTCGCTGATCGCCAGGATGTCCCCGTACAGGAAGCTCTGCAGGTTCCGCGTCAGGCCTTTGCGGGCGCTGATCAATACCACGCCCAGGGCCACGGCCGCGGAGAAGAACACGCTGATCACCGTGTCCGTGGACAGGGACGATCCCCGCTTCATCCGGGTGATGGCCAGACCGACCAGCAGGCCGAACAGGACCAGCGAGAGCCGGGGGTCGATGCCCAGCAGGAGGCCCAGGGCGATTCCCGTGAATGCGGAGTGCGAGATGGCGTCCGAGAAGAAGGCCATGCGGTGCGAGACCACCAGGACCCCCATCCCTGCGCACATCGGGGTGAGGAGCAGGGTCGCCAGAAAAGCCCGCTGCATGAACAGGGGCTGGGCCCAGGAGAAGGGCAGCAAATGGGTCAGGAACGAGTACAGGGGGCTAAGTGGGGTGACCATGCTCCGCGCACCCTTTAAGGTCACCGGCATGGCTGTAAAGCCCGGAGTGCAGCCCGAACACGGCCGCGAGGTTCTCCGGGGTCAGGATGTCCACGGCCCGGCCTTCGCACTGAACTTTCTTATTCAGGCAGATCACGTGGTCGGCGTGCCGGGTTACGATCTGCAGGTCGTGGGAGACCAGGACGAGGGTGAAGCCGGCCTCCTGGCGGAGCTTGTCCAAGAGCTCGCAGAACAGCTCCTCTCCCCCGGCATCCACCCCGGACACGGGCTCGTCCAGGAGCAGGATGTCGGGCTTTGGCGCGAGAGCCAGAGCCAGCATCACGCGCTGAAACTCCCCCCCGGAAAGCCTGCCCAGGGGCCTTGCGGCGAGATGCGCGGCCTTCACCCGTTCCAGGTTTTCCAGGGCCTCGGTCCGGGCCCGCTTCCGGGGGCCAAACCACAGGGGCCTGCGCTGGGTGGAAAGGCAAAGGAATTCCAGCACCGTAAGCGGAGCTCCGCGGTCGAAGTCCAGCTGCTGGGGCACGTAGTTCACCTGGGGTTTTCCCCCGCCGTGTTCCAGGCAGGGGCAGAAGCGGATCTTTCCCTGGTAGGGCACGAGACCCAGGATCGCGGACAGGAGGGTCGTCTTCCCGGCCCCGTTGGGCCCGATGATCGCGGTCACCTCCCCGAAGATGATGTCCGTGGTCACGTCCTTCAGGATCGGGACCCCCCCCAGGGATACGCTCAGGTCCCGGATCTCCAGGGCGTGCTCTTTGGTTTGCGCTGCCGGGGTCACTTCCCCCCTGCCGCGAGGGCTTCTTTGAGCGTCTCCAGGTTCTTCCTCATCCCATCCATGTACGCCGTCGGGGTCATCTCCCCGGAGGCCACCGGGTCCAGGACGTAGACCGGGACCCCGGATTCCCTGGACAGGACCTCGGCCACCTTCTCGGGATACTGCGGCTCGGCGAAGATCCCGATGGGCTTGGCCTCCTTAATCCTCCTGGCCAGCTTGGCCAGATCCCCGGCCGAGGGCTCCTGGCCCGGGGTCTCCTCGATCACGGCCACGACCGGGAGGCCGAGGTCCCTGGCAAAATAGGCGAAGGCATCGTGGAAGGTCACGATGCTCTTCACGGGTGCGTCCTTCAGGGCCAGGAGGAAGTCCGTGCGCAGGACCATGAACTCCGCGGCATAGGAGGCGCCGTTCTTCTTGTATTGAGCAGCGTTCTTGGGATCCAGATCCGCCAGGCCGAAGGCGATGTTCCGCGCCTGGGCGAAGGCATCGGTCAGGCTCACCCAGGTGTGGGGATTCGTCCCGTGGCTGTCCACGATGGGCTCGAGCCCCGCGCTGGCGTCGATGACCTTAAGCCTGGGATTGGCCCCCAGCGCAGGCTTGGCCAGGAATTCCTCCAGGCCCATCCCGTTCACGACCAGCACGTCCGCGCCCATGATCTTCTCCATGTCCCCGGGGGTCAGGCTGTAGTCGTGCGGGCATCCCAGGCTGGCCGGAAGCATGAGCTCCACGGCCACCCCGGGGATATCGCCCACGATGTTCCGGGTGAACACGTACACCGGGAACACCGTGCACAGGACCCTCAAGCCCTTCTTCTCGGACGGTTTCGTCCCGCACCCGGGAAGGAGGAGAGCCAGGCCGAGAAGTATGGTTAACGACCTTGTGATTTTGTTCATCTCTTCCTTTAGATTTCTCGCCAGATCAGGTTTCCTCGATCCGGTAGCTCGTCTCGATCTGGGCGGTCTTGGAGAGCATCGCGGCCGCCGAGCAGTACTTGCTTTCCGAGAGGTGTATGGCCTCCTCCACGGCCTTGGCCGGGATGCCCTTCCCTCGGAAGACATGGGTCACTTTGATCCTGGTGTACACCTTGGGGTAGTCCACAGCCTGCTCCCCCTCCACCTGTACCTCGTACCCCTTTAGGTCCAGCCGCTTCTTGAGGAGGATGTTCACCACGTCCGTGGCCGTGCATCCCCCCAGCCCGAGGAGCAGGAGCTCGATCGGCGAGGGCCCGCTGTTCTTCACCCGGTCGGCGTCCAGCCGGACGGCGTGCCCGCTCCCGGCCCAGGCCTCGAAGGCCTTCTCCCCTTTCCAGGCGATCCGGGCTTTATTGATGGTCCCCTTGGGTTCCTCGTTCATGGGTTTATTTGGCCTCATCCACGATGGGGGTGATGATGCGGTCTACCTCTTCAAAAGGAAGCCCACGGCTCCCGCACGACGTCATCAGGTGCAGGGCGAGCCGGTCCTGAGCCCGCATAGAGGACAGCCCACCTCGCCTTCCGGGGTAGACTCCAGCTTGGCCAGCCCGCAGTGCGGGCAGATCTCCCCGCGTCGAAGGAGAATGGGCTTATCCTTCCTGGCTTTTAAGGTTCCTGTTGCCATTTTCTCTTAGGGCTTGATCTCGACCTTCGTGCCGACTTTCACGACGTCGGCCAGCTCCTTGATGTCCGAGCTCTGCAGCGAGATACACCCGAAGGTCCAGTCCACCTTGGCCTTGTTCAGGGAGTCCGAGTACGTGCCATGGATCCCTACGCTGCCCCCGATCCCGGCTATTCTGCCGTTCACGGTCGGAATCCGGTTCTCCTTTTTCGCCGCTTCGTATGCCTCGCGATCCGACCCATTCGGATACGAGACCCCCATGAACCATTGCCAGTGCGGATGTTTGTATTTGCTGGAGATGACGTACTCCCCTTCCGGGGTGCGGTAGTCGCCTTCGTAGAGCTTGCGCCCGTCCGGATCCCTGCCCAGCACCACGGGATAGGCCTTGATCTTCTGGGAGCCGGACCAGAGCGTGAGGGTCCTCGCCCCTTTTTCGATCTCGACGCGGAGGCTTTCCGCGGGGACATTCCGGCCCAGGATGGCGCTCCGGTGCTCGGCCTCCTTCCATTCGGCCTGACGGCACGAACCCAGAGCCGCAAGCAACAGGCCTAAAGCCAGGGCTCTGACCAGGCGGCCCCTCAATCCGGCCCTCCTAAAAACGTGCTCTTGAACCAGCGCATGAACTTGCTCATCCCGGACTCCCGAGGCTTCACCCCAAGGGGGCGCGGGGGAGGCAGGGATTCCGGCGGAGAGCCGGCCAGGGGGACGGGGGGCTGAGTTCCACGGTTCAGAGTGCTCACCATCTGGGTCTGTACGCTCGTCGTGGTGCTCACCGCCTTGCCTTTGGCCAGGGCCTCCTCGACCAGAGATTTCATCTCGGGAGGCATGGTGCTGAGGTTGACCCCGACTTTAAAATTGACTCCTCCTTTCACGGTGGTTCCGAAGGTGGTCTGGGTCATCTCGAACGAGTCCTGCCCTTGAGCCATCGCGGAGACCAGCTCCTCCCGAGGTTTCCCTTGCGCCTGCTCCCGCACCTTGAGCACTTCCTGAATCATGGAAAAGACCTTCAACCCCTCCTCGGGATAGAGCTTCTTCACGGCACGCAACAGAGCCTCATCCAGGTCTTCCCCGGGGGCGCGGGTCGCCAGAGCCTGGCGGCAGATTTCGCTCAGCAGGATCGTTTTCTTTTCCACCATCCGTTGAATTTCCTTTTCCGGAGTGTCCTTATCCCTTGCATTATACCCTATCCTGCTTGGCGGGGTCAAGCCAGAAGCCCCGACTTCCTTTAAGCCGGGGCTTCGAGGACGCGATTCCCTGGGGATTTATCTCTTTCTCTCCAGCACCCGGTGGGCCGCGGCCGCGATGTCGGTGTCCATCATCCCGAAGGCCTTGAGGAGCTCCCAGGGCTTGCCGGACTCCCCGAAGCGGTCCTTCATGCCCACGAACTCCATGGGCACGGGATAGGCCTGGACCACGACCTCGGCCACCGCGCTCCCGAACCCGGCCATGACCTGGTGCTCCTCGGCCGTGACGATGGCCCCGGTCTCTTTCGCCGCCCTTAGGATGGCCTCTTTATCGATCGGCTTGATGGTGTGGCAGTTGATCACCCGGGCGTGGATCCCCTCCTTCTCCAGGGCCTGGGCCGCAAGCAGAGATAGATAGACCATCACCCCGCAGGCGATGATCGTTAAATCCGTACCCTCCACATAGGTCTCGGCACGGCCGATCTGAAACGGGGTCTCTTTGGTCGTGAGGATGGGCACGGCCTCCCGGCCGTAGCGGATGACCACCGGCCCCCAGAACTCGGCCACGGCCTTGACGGCCTTCTTGGCCTCCTCGTAGTCGCAGGGCGCGATCAGCTTCATCCCCGGCAGGACCCGGGCCAGGGCGAAATCCTCCATCATCTGGTGCGTGGCCCCGTCCGGGCCGACGGAGATGCCCCCGTGCATGGCGTTGATCTTCACGTTCAGGTTCCCGTAGGCCACCGAGACCCGGGTCTGGTCGAAGGTCCGGCCCACGGCAAAGGCCCCGTAGGTCGCCAGGTAGGGGATCTTGCCCACCAGGGAGAGCCCCCCGGCCACGCCCATCAGGTTCTGCTCTGCGATCCCGATGTTGAAGAACCGTTCGGGGTACTTCTTGGCGAAGAGGTTCGTGGTCGTGGACTTGGAGAGGTCCGCGTCCAGGGCCACCACATGGGGGTTTGTCTCCCCCAATTCCACCAGGCCTTCTCCCAGGCCGAACCGGGTGGCCTTCCCGGTCTTGATCAAGTCCGGGGTGATTTCGGGCACGAGGCGCATGGATTCGAGGGTCTTCATAGCGCCTCCTTCTCTTTCTCCAATTCGGCCAGGGCCCTTTCCCCCTCCTCCTTGTTCGGGGGCTTGCCGTGCCAGTCCACCTGGTTCTCCATGAACGAGACCCCCTTGCCCTTGATGGTGTGGGCGACGATGACCGTGGGCTTGCCCTTGGTCTTCTCGGCCTCGTCCAGGGCCGCAATCAGGGCCCCGATGTCGTGACCGTCCACCTCGATCACGTGCCAGCGGAAGGAGCGGTATTTTTCGGCCAGGAGCTCCACGCCCATGACCTCCTCCACGGGCCCGTCGATCTGCAGCCGGTTATCGTCCACGATCCCGCAGAGGTTGTCCAGCTTGTAGTGCCCGGCGCACATGATGGCCTCCCAGGTCTGCCCCTCCTGGTGCTCCCCGTCGGACATCAAACAGTAGACGCGGTTGGATTTTTTATCCAGCCGGAGGCCCAGGGCCGCGCCCACGGAAAGCGAAAGCCCCTGGCCCAGGGACCCGGCCGAGGACTCCAGGCCAGGCGTGTCCAGCCGGTGGGGATGGCCCTGGAGCTTCGTCCCGAGCTTGCGCAGGGTCATCAGCCATTCTTTGGGGAAATAGCCGCAAAGCGCGAGGACGACGTACAGCGAGGGACAGGCATGGCCCTTGGACAGGAAGAAATAGTCCCTGCCCTCCCACTTGGGGTTTTTGGGATCGTGCTTCATCCGCTCCCAGTAGAGCACGGTCAGGATGTCCACCTGGGAGAGCGGGCCCCCGGAATGCCCGGACCCGGCCTCCACAAGGGTCGGAATAAGAGTGCGTCTAACTTCGTTGGCCTTGGCTTTAAGCTCTGGAACCGTCAATTTTAACATAATCGCTCGATGAGGGAAAGGTTAACTGAGAATAACTGCAAGGGGTTAAACTACTATATCAAAAACGCACAGACGATGTCAACAGTTCCCCCAAAGACGCCTTGTTTTCTAGAATCCGCATTGTGAATAGCCCCGGCCTTAGAGGCCAAGGCCCGTCATCCTGAACTCGTTTCAGGATCTCTCACTCCCGTCATGCTGAACTTGTTTCAGCATCTCTCCATCTCGTCATCCTGAGCTTGACTCAGGATCTCGCTTTTTTAAATGCTGTCATTCCCGCGTAGGCGGGAATCCAGTCCTTTTTTGCCGTTCCCAGTCAATACTCACTAGTCGCTAATCAGTATTTTTTTCTTGCTTTTCCCCCTCGGGTGTGGTATGCTTCTTTTATCCCATTCGGGCAAGGAGGTTTGCCATGCGTTCGGTCCCTTCTTTTTTAAGCCAACCGCCAAAAGCCAATAGCCAAAAGCGCCTTTTGTCTTTTTCTCTTGCTCCTCTCCCCTTACTTTTTGCTCTTCTTTCCTTTGCTCTCCTGCTTCTCAGCTCCCCTATAGTTGTTTACGCCCAGCCGGACTCCACCCAGGAGGTCTACGAGTATGTGATGCAGTGGGGTTCGCTGGGGAGCGGGGACGGGCAGTTCGATCTCCCGGCTGGTTCGTGCTTTGACCCATCCGGCTATCTTTATGTCTGCGACCGTAGTAATAACCGAATTCAGAAGTTCGACCGAAATGGCAATTTCATCCTCAAGTGGGGCTCTTTCGGTAGAGATCGTGGCCAGTTCGACGAGCCTATGTGGATTACTTCTGACCGCTCCGGACATGTCTATGTCAATGATGCTTTTAATGATCGAATACAAGTCTTTGATTCCCAGGGCAATTTTATTAGAATGTGGGCGGACTCTGTGGATGGAATATCATTTGCTCCTTCTGGGAAACTTTATGTAGCGCGTCCCCCGGATAGCTTAGCTGTTGTCGATACCCTTGGTAATTACATTCGTAGTTGGGGTAACGGTGATCCCTGGTGGTGGCCTGCAGGGGTGGCCGTGGACGACAGCGAGCATATCTACGTATCACAATTGGGAAATGTTGACTCGAACTATATCCAGAAGTTCGACAGCTTAGGAACCCCTTTATTGAAATGGGGCGGATGGGGCTCCGGCAATGGGCAGTTTGCTTATGTTTTCCAACTTGCCATTGGCGACACCTTCAAGGTTTTCGCAACCGATTGTTCGGGCCCTGCGGCGAGCGCCCATCGCATGCAGAAGTTCAACTCTGGTGGTAGATTTATTACTACTTGGGGAACCTTAGGAACTGGGAATGGCGAATTTGATTTACCTTATGGTGTTGCTGTAGATACGGAAGGCTACGTTTATGTCTCGGATGCCTCTCTGTATTCCACGAACAACCGAATTCAGAAGTTTCGGAAGACGGTGGTGGGGGTCGAGGTTTCTCCGAGTCATGAGTCACGAGTTACGAGTTACCGGGTTTCCCCCAACCCCTTCACCTCTTTTGCCACGGTCTCCGGCCATTCCTCCGACCGCTTTGCGCTCTTCGACATCTCCGGACGGAAGGTCGGGGTTTACAAAGGCGACCGGATTGGGGAGGGACTTTCGGCTGGGGTCTACTTCCTCAGAGCCCTGAACGGTTCCTCTAAACCTTTGCGGATTGTTAAATTGAGATGAGGCTTCTTGGTTTATGTGAAGGGGCGCACGGCTGTGCGCCCCTTTTCTTCTCCCCTTGACTTCGCCCCTTCGTTTGCGCTACACTAAGCCCATGCCTGATAACATCAACAGAAAGGATCATCTGAGAAAGCCGCAAAAAGAGCGGACAGGGTCAATGCGCCACTACTTCGTAGATGAAGCCGGGGATGGTGTCCTTTTTGACAGTCGGGGTCGAGTGATTATAGGCCATCAAGGATGCTCACGCTTTTTCATCCTTGGCATGGTGGATATTCCGGACCCTGCCACCATAGCTACGGAATTGTCAGCACTGAGAATGAGAATACTTGCCGATCCCTACTTCAAAGGAGTTCCCTCTTTAAAGCCGGACGCTGGAAAAACAGCCTTGGCTTTTCACGCGAAAGATGATCTGCCAGAGGTTCGCCGGGAGGTTTTTTCGCTATTGCGAACACAAGATATTGAGTTCTACGCCGTCGTGCGGGAAAAGTCAAGGGTATTGGATTATGTCCGGCAGAGGGGAGAGGGCGAAGCGGCCTACCGTTACCATCCCAACGAGCTATACGACTATCTGGTGCGCCGTTTATTCAAGACCCGTCTGCATCAAGAGGATCGCTATCACATCACCTTCGCCCGGCGAGGGGGTGCGGATCGCACCATGGCGTTTAGAAAGGCCCTGGAAACGGCCCGGGATCGGTTCCTCATGCAGCATGGAAAGGTCCGGAGGGCGGCGATCGAAGTTGTGCCCGGGAATTTGTTCGGGCATTCCGGCTTGCAGGTGGCGGATTATTTTCTCTGGGCCTTACAGCGGTTATACGAACGGCGGGAGGAGCGGTATGTGGAGCTGCTCTGACCGGCCTTCAGGCTGGTTCACGACCTGGATGACACGAGGCTGGCTCGTTACGGGGTTTACTATACAAAGGAAAAGCCGCTGAATGTAGCGGCTTTAAAAGAGTTGCCGGGAATATAGGGGCGTTCCGGCTTCGACCGGACGCTCACACGGCATGGAGCCGAGTTTCGTCCCCTGGCACCTATAATCATACCTGATTGACCGGGATTTTGTCAAGAGGGTAAAACATTTTTTAAAAAAGTGGGGGGTGTCCCTCCCGTTTCAGGAGTTGGAAAAAAGGAGGGATTCCCCTTGGTGTCTTTGATTTATTGTCGCCCTTATACGACTATCTCCGCTTGCGCGTAGCCTGACCTCCCCCCGTCGGGCCTGACAGTTCTCCCTTTCACCGCTACCCTCGTTCCCGCAGGGATTCCGGTGAGGGCGTGGAGGCCGGTGGTTCCGTCGGCGTAGACTAAATGCCGGAATTTGGAGGGGTAGGCTTTGCGGGAGGGTTTGGTCTGGATGAGCCAGAGGTCTACGAGGGTGCCTGCGGGCAGGGGCTCCCACCTTATTCGGACGACTCCCGGGCTTGGGTTTCGGAGTCTGAACCTTTCCGGGGGATTGGGGAAAGGGATGGCCGGGGGGGCGGTTGCGAGCGGGAGTCCGGCGTCGGCCAGGGTGTGGTTGGCGGAAACGTAGGCGTCGCAACCGGACCAGTTGCCGGCTCGTCCCAGGAGCGGGTCCAGGGGCTTGACTGTGGTTGTGAAGGCTTCCCACCTGGCTCGTTCGGCCTCGGTTAAGTCCGCCCAGGAGCGGGTAATCCTCGGGATGATCTTCCAGATTTGCTCCCGGCGCTGGGTCCTGGGCTGTGCGGGCATCACGAAGGTCCGCATCCAGGGGATTCCCCTCCAATCCCCGAACACGACCCCGTCCGCCATCCTGCCCCGGAGCTCCATGCTGTGCAGGGGCGCTCTTACCTTAGCCATTTCTTACTCCTTTCTACCTGTCACGTTTCACCTATCGCCTGTCTCGTCCTAATTATACACGTGTTTACCATTCCTTTGTCAAGTAGGCAGGTGAATAAATATCGGCCTCAAGGAGCGGGATTAAATAGCGTGAAGATGGCGAGAACAGGGCGGGAAGATAGCGGGAACATAGCGAGAAAATAGCGGGAACATAGTGGGAACATGGCGGGAGGCCTTTCTGCACTCCCTGGAACTTCCTTGCCCGATGCGCTGTTTTTATTCGTAGAGCCATGGAAAATCGCAAGTTAAGGGGAATAATGATACGCATCGCGCGCCTGGGCGTCCTGTTCCTGGTCATCCTCGGGTTATGGGGGGTGGTCCGGCTGAGCGCGGCGCGGAGAGGAGACGGTATGCTGTTGGGTGGACCTGTGAACGCCCCGGAGTTCAAGGGGGCTACGGGGTGGATCAATTCCCAGCCCCTTTCCATGAAGGACCTGCGGGGCAAGGTCGTGCTGGTGGACTTCTGGGAGTACACCTGCGTGAACTGCCTGCGCACGCTTCCCTATGTGAAGTCCTGGTACGACAAATACAAGGACAAGGGCCTGGTCGTCGTGGGCGTGCACACTCCGGAGTTCGAGTTCGGCAAGTCCGGGGCCAACGTCAAGGAGGCGGCCCTGCGCCTGGGGATTTCTTATCCCATCGCCCTGGATTCGGACTACGCCATCTGGTCGGCCTATGCCAATTCCTACTGGCCCAGGAAGTACCTGATTGATTCTAAGGGTAAGATCCGCTACGACCACATCGGGGAGGGTGGGTACGAGGAGTTCGAGAAGCACATCCAGGAGCTCCTCAAGGAGGCGAACCCCAAGGTCACTCTCCCTGCCGTGGACAAGGTCGGTGACGGCATCCCGGCAGGGGCGGTCTGTTATCAGACCACGGCTGAGACCTACTGCGGGTATGAGCGCGGGACCCTGTCCAACCCCGAGGGCTACAAGCCGGGCCAGACCGTCAGCTACAAGGACCCCGGCAATTACAAGGACGGCAGGCTCTATGCCCAGGGCCGGTGGTTCAACGAGGGGGAGAGCCTGAGGCACCTGGAGCCTCTACCTGAGCCCCACGACTACGTCGCCCTGCGCTATCATGCCGTAGAGGTCAATTTAGTCATGAAGCCCGAGCGCGGTTCCCCGGCCAGGGTGGATGTCTCCCTGGACGGCCAGCCCATCCCTCAGGACCAGCGCGGCGGGGATATCCGCAAGGATGCGAACGGCATGACCTATGTGGAGATCACGGAGCCCCGGATGTACAACCTGATCAACGGCAGGATGGCCACCCACGACCTCCGATTGTCCACGGCCTCGGACGGGGTTGGTTTCTACGCCTTCACTTTTGGGGGCTGCGAGACGAAGCGCTGAGCGATGATCTGCGGGAAGGGGCGGCCTCGACGCCGCCCCTTCTTTTGCCCCGGGGCTTGACAAAGCCGGGGCCTTCGGGTATACTATATGGAAACTGATAAAACTAAAATAGTTTCCTTGGTATAGAGCAGGGAGATGGGAAAAGACAGCCAGATGAAGGCCCGCATCGCGGAGGCCGCCCGCCAGCGGTTCCTGCGCTACGGATTCTCCCGGGTCACCACCGAAGAGATCGCCCGGGACCTGGGGATCAGCAAGAAGACCCTCTACCAGCATTACCCCACGAAGCGCATCCTCCTGGAGGCGGCGATCGCCCGGATGGAGCATGAGATCCAGGAGGGCATCGAGGCCCTCCTCCGGGACGAGCGCCTGGACGTCCTGGAGAAGGCCGGCCGGCTGATGGCCCTGGTCGGGGGGAAGATCTCCCGGGTGGAGCGCCCCTTCTTGGAGGACCTCCAGCGGATCGCCCCGGAGGTCTGGAAGGGGATCGCGAAGTTCCGGCACCGGGTCGTCTTCCCCCTGATGGGCCGGCTGATCCGCGAGGGGGTCCGAAGCGGGACCTTCCGCAAGGACCTGGATCTCCGGCTCCTCGTGCCGTTGTATTTCACGGTGTTCCAGAACACCTGCACTCCGGAGGTGCTGTCGCAGTTGCCCTACTCTCCGGCCGAGGTGTTCCAGAGCCTTTTCAGCCTGCTCTTCCAGGGAATGCTCACAGACGAGGCCAGGAGAGACTACGCCACCCGCCGTAAGCTCTTCCGTCCCAAGCAGGAGATCTTATTGTCCTTGAATCAACCATCTTAAACCCAACTCAAGAGGGCACCGTGCGCAAACGTATCGTCTTTATCGGAATCCTTCTCCTCGTCATCCTTGCATTGGTATGGTGGGCGGTCTCCGCCTCAAGAAAGGCGAGGGACCGAAACTTCATCCGGGGCTCCGGGACCATCGAGGCCACCGAGGTGGAGATCTCCTCCAAGGTCTCGGGCCGGATCGAGGAGATCCATGCCGAGGAGGGGGGACGGGTGAAGAAGGACGAGGTCCTGGTCAGGCTGGCTTTCGACGAGCTCTCGGCCAAGGGGAAGGAGCTCAATGCCGGGATCAAGGCCACGAAGGAGCAGCTCGCTCAAGCTCAAGAGAACCTCAATAATGCCAAGGTCGAGCTCAAGCGGGCCCGGGACCTCTACGCCCAGGGGGCCTACCCCAAGCAACAGCTGGATGCTCAAGAGACCCGGGTCGCGGTGCTCGAAGCCCAGGCCCGGGCATCACAGAAGATGGTGGATCAGGCCTCCTCGGGCCTGGGATCCCTGGACACCCAGATCGCAAACTATACGTTATACTCTCCCCTGGACGGCATCGTGCTTTCCAAGAACGGCGAGGTCGGGGAGACGGCCCTTCCCGGGATGTCGCTCCTCACCCTCGGCGACCTCTCCCGGGTTTGGATGAAGGTCTATGTCACGGAGCCGGACCTGGGGCGGGTGAAGCTGGGCCAGAAGGCCAGGGTCACCACGGATGCCTTCCCGGATCGGCCTCACTGGGGCCAGGTCTCCTGGATCTCGGAGCAGGCCGAGTTCACGCCCAAGAACGTGCAGACCAAGGACGAGCGGGCAAGATTGGTCTACGCCGTGAAGATCCGGCTGGATAACCCCGAGGGGACCCTCAAGCCGGGGATGATGGCCGACGCCGAGATCCTCATTCAAGAAACCCCCTAAGCTTTCCTTCGTGTCCAAAGACAGCGTCCTCTCGGTTCAGGGCCTGACCAAGCGTTTCAAGGCCAATACGGCCGTTGACCATCTGAACCTCACCCTTGCGCCGGGCGAGATCTACGGGCTGGTCGGCCCGGACGGCGCAGGGAAAACGACCACGCTCCGGATTCTGGCCGGTCTTCTGGCCCCGGACGAGGGCACGGCCCAGGTGGACGGGCTGGATGTCCAGAGGGAGAGGGAGCAGGTCAAGACCCGGATCGGGTACGTCCCCCAGTTCTTCAGCCTCTACGGCGACCTCACGGTCAGCGAGAATTTAAGGTTCTTCGCTGACCTTTACAACGTTATAGGAGAGGCCCGCAGGCAGCGGATGGATCGGCTCCTTGGGATCACGCGTTTGGGCAGGTTCCCGGATCGCTTGGCCCGGAATCTCTCCGGAGGGATGCAGAAGAAGCTGGCCTTGGCCACGAACCTCTTCCACACCCCCAAGGTCTTGTTCCTGGATGAGCCTACCAACGGCGTGGACCCGGTTTCCCGGCGAGAGCTGTGGGAGTTCCTGCGCGAGCTCTCCGGCGAGGGCACAGCCATCCTGGTCTCCACGCCCTACATGGACGAGGCCGAACGCTGCGACCGGGCAGGACTTCTCTTCGAGGGTCGACTTCTCCTCTCCGGCTCTCCGAGTGAACTGCTGCAGAAGATGGAGGGCGAGGTCATCCAACTCATCTGCCAAGACCAAGCCCGAGCCCGAAGGTTTCTGGAGGAAAAAGGGAACCTCATGGAGGTGTATCCGGTCGGAGAAGCCCTGCACCTTATCGCAGAGAATGCCGAGCAGGCCATGAATCGCGTCAGGTCGTTGCTGGCCAGCGAGCGGATTGCCATCCAGGCGATGAGGCCAATCCCCCCCACGTTCGAGGACCTGTTCATCTCCCTGATCCGTAAGGCCGGTGGAAATGGAAGCCGTCCGGGCTGAGAACCTCTCCAAGCGCTTCGGCTCCTTCTGGGCCGTCCGGGGAGTCACGTTCGCGGTACAGGAGGGGGAGATCTTCGGGTTCCTGGGCCCGAACGGCGCGGGCAAGTCTACGACCATAAAAATGCTCTGCGGGATTCTGGCTCCCTCCGGGGGCAAGGGCCTGGTCGCGGGGTACGATGTGGGCCGCCAGCCCGAGAAGGTCAAGAGCACCCTGGGCTACATGTCCCAGAGGTTCTCGCTCTATGACGACCTAACCGTGGAGGAGAACATCGAGTTCTACTCCGGCATCTACCGCCTGTCCCCTAAGAAGCAGGCCGAGCGCAAAGCCTGGGTATTGGAGATGGCCGGCCTCAAGGGCCGGGAGAAGAGCCTGCCCAAGGAGCTCTCCGGGGGCTGGAAGCAGCGCCTGGCCCTGGGCTGCGCCATCCTGCACGAGCCCAGGATCTTGTTCCTGGACGAGCCCACGGCCGGGGTGGACCCGGTGTCGCGCCGAAGGTTCTGGGACCTGATCGCCACGCTCGCGGAGCAGGGGACCACGGTGTTCGTGACCACGCATTACATGGACGAGGCCGAGCACTGCCACCGCCTGGCCCTGATTCATCAGGGTGAGCTCAAAGCCATCGGCTCTCCCCGCGAGCTGAAGGAAAGCATCAAGACTGCCGGGCCGGAGGGAACGCAGGCCAGCCTGGAGGATGTGTTCGTGGCCCTGACCCGGGAGGCTAGCCCGTGAGGCGGAGGCTCTGGGCGATGGTCCGCAAGGAGTTCCTGCACGTCTGGCGGGATCCCCGGACCCTATACCTGGCGATCGGGATGCCGGCCGTGCTCACCCTGCTCTTCGGCTACGCGATCACGATGGACATCATCCACATCCCCTTCGGAGTCCTGGACCAGGACCACACAGCGCGGAGCCGGGAGTTGGTGTCCCGTTTCGGGGAGACCCGTTACTTCACGCTCGTGGCCGAGACCCAGGACGAGCAGGAGATGCGTCGGCTCCTGGAGCAGGGCAGGGCCAAGCTCTTCCTGGTCATTCCCCCGGGTTATTCTCGGCGCCTGGAGCGGGGAGGGCCAAGCCCGGTACAGGTCCTCTTGGACGGCTCGGATTCCAACCAGGGGGTGGTGGCCCTGGGCTACGCCCGGGCCATCGCTCAGACCGCAACCCGGGACCTCTTCCTGGACGCCGCGAAGCAGGCCGGGCTCTCCGGTGTGGCCGAACGGATGCCTCCCCTGGAGCCCCGGATGACGGCGCTGTTCAACCCCGAGCTCAACAGCCAGATCTTCGTGGTCCCGGGACTGATCGCGGTGATCATGATGATCATGGGCACGATGCTCACCGCGCTCACGGTCTCCCGGGAGTGGGAGCGGGGGACCATGGAGCAGCTCCTGGTCACCCCGGTCAGCCCCCTGGAGATCGTGGTCGGCAAGACCGCGCCCTATTTCGTGCTCGGGCTCGTGGAGATGATCTCGGTGATCCTGATCGGGATGGTCTTCTTCCGGGTGCCCTTCCGGGGAAACCCTCTCCTGGTGCTTTTGTTCTCCTCCCTCTTCCTATTAACGGCCTTGGGCGTCGGGCTCCTGATCTCGATCACCGCCCGGAGCCAGCAGCTGGCCACCCAGCTTTCCTTCCTGGTCTCGATGCTGCCCTCGATGATCCTCTCCGGGTTCATGTTCCCGGTGGCCAGCATGCCCCGGGTCATCCAGGTCCTCACGGTCGTCGTCCCGGCCAAATACTTCATCATCGCCCTGCGGGGCATCCTCTTGAAGGGGAACGGCCTTGCGGACCTCTGGGCCGAGGGCCTGGCCCTGCTTCTCTTTGCGGCGATCGTCACCTTCCTCTGCGCCCGCAGGTTTAGGACCAAGCTGGGATAGGCATGCTTCAGGCGATCCTCCACCTGATCAAGAAGGAATTCCTGCAGACCCTGCGGGATCCCCGGCTCCGCTCGGTCATCTTCATCGCCCCGGTCATCCAGCTCACCCTGTTCGGCTACGCGATCACCACGGACATCAAGGAGATCGCGACCGCGGTCTGCGACCTGGACCGCACCCCGGAGAGCCGGGACCTGTCGTCCGCGATGGCGGCGAGCACCTATTTCGACATCGTCTATCGGACGGAGTCCCCGAAGGAGCTGGAGGGGCTGCTCCGTCAGGGCAGGGCCAAGTTCGGGCTCCTCGTCCCCAAGGGCTTCGCCCGGAGCGGAAAGCGGATGGAAAAGGCCCCGCTCTTGGCGCTTCTGGACGGGAGCGACTCCAACTCCGCAACCGTGGCCCTGAACTACCTGAACCAGATGCTGGGCGAGCGAAGCGAGGGGCAGATGGCGGGCTCGCGGGCGAGGCTTCAGGCAATGGGCACGGGGCTCCGGGCCGGGATGGTCGCGCCCCGGGTGCTGGTCTGGTACAATCCCGGGCTTCTGTCCGCGCCCTACATGGTACCCGGGGTGATCGCGCTCATCCTGACCATGACCACCCTGCTCCTGACCGCGATGGGCCTGGCCCGGGAGCGGGAGATGGGGACGATCGAGCAGCTCATCGTCTCGCCGCTCCGGCCCGTGGAGCTGGTCGTCGGGAAGACCGTGCCTTACGTGGTCATCGGGCTCCTGGAAGTGGCCCTGATCCTGACCGCGGGACATTTTCTGTTCCAGCTTCCCATCCGGGGGAGCCTGCTCGTCCTGTTCGCGGCGGTGCTGGTTTATCTCCTGACCTCGGTGGGCCTGGGACTCCTGATCTCGACGTTCTCCCACACCCAGCAGCAGGCCATGCTCTCCTCGATGTTCATCCTGATGCCGGCCATCATCCTGTCCGGCTTCTTCTTCCCCATCGCCAGCATGCCTCAGTGGGCCCAGGTCCTGACGATGGCGAATCCCATCCGCTTCTTCCTGGCGATCCTGCGGGCAATCCTCTTGAAGGGATCGGGACCGGCGGCGCTCTGGCCGGAAGGCCTGCCCCTGCTCGTCCTCGGGGTCCTGATCTTCACCGGGAGCCTCTTGCGGTTTCGGAAGAGGTTGGGATAAACTGTATGCTATACCGATGACTGCACCAGCGAAAGACGCCCTGCGAAAATCGTCTCCCTCTTTCTGGCTCTGGGGGACCCTGATCCTGTTCAGCGTTGTCGTTTACGCTCCGATGTTCTCAAACGGCTTCGTCTGGGACGATCCCTACTTCATCGTGGAGAATCCTGCCCTCCGTAGCCTCTGGCCCCCGGCCCGCTTTTTACAATCCCAGGGCTCTCCGGCCGAAGGAGTGCTTTATACGTTGACCGGCCACCGCCCGGTGACGACCTTCTCCCTGGCCCTGGACTACGCCCTTTGGAACCTCAACCCCTTCGGTTACCATCTGACCAACCTTTTTCTCCATCTGCTTTGCGTGTGGGGGGTAGTTTTTCTGGTTCGGGGGTTGAGCCAAAGCGCTTGGGCGGGCTTTCTCTCCGGGATCCTGTTTGCGCTTCACCCGGGCCACGCCGAGGGGGTGATCGCTTTCTTGGGCCGCTCCGACCTTTTGTCTTCCCTGTTCGTGCTCCTGGGGTTCTTGTGTTACGTTCGGCACTCCAAGGGAGACCGAAGGCATAAGGCCTTCTGGGTCGCCGCCTCTCTATTGACCTTTCTCCTCGCCTGTTTCTCCAAAGAGACCGGCCTCGTTCTCCTGGGACTGATTGTGTTCTACGAGATGATTGGGAGCGGGCCTTGGCCATCCAAAATCGTAAGGCTTCTTCCTTTCCTGCTCCTCGCCGCGTTCTATGGGGCCTGCCGCTGGAAGATCCTGGGCGGGGGCGGGGGCGCTCCGAAGTGGTGGGGAGGGAGCCCGGGGATGAACGCCCTGATGATGCTGGCGGCCTATGCCCGGTACCTCCGGTTGATGGTCTTCCCTTTAAGGTTGGCTCCCTGGCACACGATTGCGGTTCCGCACGGAATGAGCGATGGCTCGGTGATAGGGGGAGCCGTGCTGCTGGTGGGAAGCGTGGGAGGCGCGCTCTGGGCGCTCCGGCGCCATCCGCGCGCAGGGCTCCTGGCCTCCTGGTTCCTGCTGGGGTTGGTTCCGGTGGCGAACCTGATTCCGATCCCCGGGATGATCATGGCCGAGCGCTGGCTCTATCTGCCTTCGATGGGGCTTTGTGCTCTGGGCGGTTGGGGAGCCTGGATCCTTTATCAGCGGGCCGCGGGCTGGATCCGCAAGGCTTGGGTCGGGCTTCTTGGGGCAGCTTTGCTTCTGTTCGGTGTGCGCACCTTCTTTTGGAACGGCGTCTGGAGGACCGATGAACGCGTCGCGCGGACCATCGTGGCCACGAATCCGGAAAACCCTTTGGGTCGAGCCTACTTGGGCAACGCCCTCGTCCAGGAGGGCCTTTGGGCAGAAGGGGAGCAGGAGCTGCGCGAAGCCATCCGGCTGCAGCCCGACCTTGCCGTGCCGCATTACAACTTAGGGAATGTCCTGGAGGCCCAGGGAAAGAAGAAGGAGGCCGAGGAGTCCTACCGGGCGACTATTCGCTTGGATCCGGATTTCACCGCTGCCCACAACAATCTGGGGCTGCTGCTCTATGAGCAGGGGAGTCTCCCTGCGGCCGAGCACGAGTTTCGCGAAGCCATTCGGGCGGATTCCACCCACCTCCTGTCCTACGTGAACCTGGGCGGGGTCTTGGATGATCTCGGGCGTCCGGCCGAGGCCGAAGCGGCCTATCGCCGAGCGATCCGTTTGGACCCGAACTTCGTGGGCACCTACTACAATTTGGCCATCGCCCTGCTGCATCAAGATCGTAATCCCGAGGCGATCCAGGCCCTGGAGGAGTATCTCGCCCGGGGCGGCCCAAACCGCTCCCAAGCCGAAGCTCTGCTCCGCCAGCTCCGCGGGAAGTAAGTACCTGCTCGAACCGCCGAACAGCCCGCTGTCTTCCCACCCTATTCCCGCAATCTGCGGGAGCGGGGAGAGAACCCAGCTCGTGGAGGGATGAAGAGGTTAAAGAAAAACGAACTACCGCAGAGGACGCAAAGGGAAAAATCTCTTGATTTCTCCAGGCGTTTCAGGTATGATTATGTAATACTGAAAAGAGAAAACACTGACGATGGCTGATGAGATCGTAAAAAGCAGACCCCAAAAGCACAAAGGCCGGTGGTTCCGGAGGATCCTGTTCGGGACCGCGGTGCTCCTGGCCTTCCTGGCCGGGGGGACCCTGGCGGTCAACAACTACTTCGCCCGGGACCTGCCCCCGACCGAGGTCCTGGAGAACTACGAGCCCAAGCTGGGCACCAAGGTCTTCGCCGGGAACGGGGACCTGGTCTACGAGTTCAGCGAGGAGAAGCGCTCGCTGGTGAAGCTGGAGCAGATCCCGGAGGCCCTGAAGAAGGCCACGATCGCGATCGAGGACCGCAAATTTTACAGCCACGTGGGCGTGGATCCCTTAAGGATCATCGGGGCCGCGATCGCAGACATCCGCCATGGGGAGGCCCGGCAGGGGGCCTCGACCATCACCCAGCAGCTGGCCCGGAACCTGTTCCTGACCCAGGAACAGACCCTGTCCCGCAAGATCAAAGAGATCCTGCTCTCCCTGAAGATGGAGCAGATCTACACCAAGGACCAGATCTTGGAGATGTACTTCAACCAGATCTACTTCGGACACGGGGCCTACGGGGCCGAGGCCGCCTCCCTCCTGTATTTCAACAAGCACGTAGGGGACCTGACCCTGCCCCAGGCCGCGCTCCTGGCCGGGCTGCCCAAGGCCTGGAAATATTATTCCCCGTACGACCATCCGGACCAGGCGCTCCGGCGCCGCTCGCTGGTCCTGGAGGCCATGGTCCAGACCGGGGCGATCAACCGCCGGGACGCCGAGGCCGCCAAGAACGCTCCCCTGGACCTCGCTCCCCGCGCCCCCCAGGCCAACGAGGCCCCGTATTATGTGGAGGAGATCCGCAAGCATCTCGAGGAGCGCTACGGCGCGAACCTCTTGTACCGCGGCGGGATGACGGTCAACACGACCCTGGACCTCCGGCTCCAGCGCATCGCCAACCGCTGCCTGGAGGAGTGGCTCACCAAGGTGGAGGACCAGTACAAGTTCAAGGTCCGGCACCGCGATGTGGTCCTCTCGCCCCAGGCCGCGGACTCCCTGCAGGAGACCCAGTACATTCAGGGGGCGATGGTAGCCATGGACCCCAAGACCGGGCACGTCCTGGCGATGATCGGGGGGCGGGACTTCACCCAGAGCAAGTTCAACCGCGCCACCCAGGCCGAGCGCCAAGCCGGGAGCTCGTTCAAGCCCTTCATCTACACCGCGGCGATTGACGGCGGGTTCACCCCGGCCTCGGTCCTGGTGGACGCGCCCTTGGTGGTGCCCACGGGCCACAAGCTCTGGAAGCCCACCAACTACGACCGCACCTTCGGCGGGCCGATCACGCTCCGGATGGCCCTGGCCCTGTCCCGGAACATCATCGCGGTCAAGCTGATCATGGCCGTGGGCCCGACCTCCGCCGCCAACTATGCCCACAAGATGGGGATCAAGAGCAAGATCCCGGAGGTTCTGAGCCTGGCCCTGGGCAGTGCGGACGTGAACCTCTTGGAGATGGTGGACGCCTACTCCACCCTAGCCAACGAGGGCACCCGCAACGACCCGGTCATGATCACCAAGGTGACCGACCGCACCGGAAAGATCCTGGAGGAGGACCACCCCATGCCCGAGCGCGTCCTCTCCACCCAGACCACATTCACGATGGTGGACATGATGCGGGGCGTGGTGGACTACGGCACCGCGGCCCGAGCCCGGGGGATGGGCTTCACCCGCCCGGCCGCGGGCAAGACCGGCACGACCAACGACTACACCGACGCCTGGTTCATCGGGTTCACCCCGGACCTGATCTGCGGGGTCTGGGTCGGCTTCGACCAGAAGAAGACCATCGTGCCCGGGGCCACCGGGGCCTCGATGGCCCTGCCGGCCTGGGTGGAGTTCATGAAGGCGGCCACAGCCGACATGCCGGCCTCGGATTTCACCTCCCCGGGAGGCATGATTACTGCGGTCATCTGCACCGAGTCCGGGCTCCTGGCCACGCCGGACTGCCCCCATGTCAAGAACGAGGTGTTCATCTCCGGGACCGAGCCCACGGCTTTCTGCGACATCCACAAGCTTCAGAACCTGAACGTGAACATCAAGGACTATAACTTCGAGCGCCTGGACAAGCAGTCCCTGGAGTCCCCGGACTTCGAGAAACCCAAAGACGAGAAGACCGGAATGTAAACGGTGGACGGTAGACCGTAGACCGGAAACATGTAGGCGGCCCATCGGGCCGCCTCGCTTTTTCACCACACCGGATAAATTGCCTGGCGGCAATTTCGCTAAGGGGGCCAAAAGAAAAACCCATCCTGGAGGGAGGGGTCGGTTTCTCTCTGGCTCATCCCCGGCTCAGGGCCGCCTCTTGAGCCTTGTGGGGAGGCGGGATGACGACCACATCCGGGTCCGGGGGTCGGTAGCGCTCGCGGATCGCCTCGCGGGAAGCCTCCAGAGCCTTCTTAATCTCCTGAGTCCGGGCCTGGACCTTGCCGGTCTCATTCAGGAGGGACTGAACGAGTGCCAGGCGGAAGTCCAGCAGAACCTCCTCGTGCCTGGCGAAAGCCCTTTCCACATGCCCCTTGGCCTCCTGGGCCAAGGCCTTCTTGATCTCCTCCTCGGCGGACTTGAGGGAACGCACCGCCTCGGCCTTGACCGCCCGCTTGTCCGGCTTCCCGCCCTCCTCAGGAAGGATCTCCTTGATCACACCGGCCTCCAGGTTGGAGAGCGCAGCAGCGATGACATCCATCCGGGGAGAAGAAGGATTCGCCTTGAGTTTCTCTTTTCCCCAGCGCTCCCAGAGGTCCGCGAGGACCTCGCTTGCGGGCTGCTCCGCGACCCGCTTGGCCCCGGCCTCGTAGTCCTCCTCGAACAGGGCGAGCTTCTTCTCCGCCAGGCTCTCCCATTTCCCCAGCAGCTTCTCCAGCCGCTTGCGAACCTCCTCGGCAGAGAGGACATCCCGCCGGAAGCGCTGGGACAGGGTCTTCCGTTTCTCGGCCTCGGAGACCTCGTCCTTCTTCGCACCGGGAGCGAGGTGGGCCAGAAAGCCGTCCAGAGAGAGCGCGTAGTCCAGGAAGCGGTCCAGCCTGGGGCGGGCCCCGACCAGGAGGTCCATCAGGGGATACGCTTCCTCCAGCGCCAGGGCCGCGGTCCGGGCCTTGTGCTTGGCGAGCTGGTTTTTCTTATAAGACAGGAACCTCTCCGCAGCCCGGAGCCCGGAGGATAGCCGGACGAACCCCCCGTGAGCCTCGGAGAGGACCTCGAAAGTCCGCCCCAGAGGATTCAGCAGCCGCAGGGGCGCACCCTCGGTCCGCACGACATCCAGGATGGCATCGAAGAGCTCCTCCATCCCGCTGGCGCGCTCCAGGGCCGCGCCCTCCTCGGGACGACGCTTGCTCTTCTCCAGGCCGATCCGGGCCAAGAGGGCCGAGATCGGCACGATCTCCAGCCCGGGAAGAACTTCGGACAAGCCGGAGCGGGGGTCCTTGAACACCTGCTTGACGAAGGCCGACTGCTCCGCGATCTTGTCGCTACCCATCCGGATCCGGTCGTCGGAGTCGTATCCGGCGCGCTCGTCGCACTGCGAGATGGCCACGATCATCCGCTTGCGCTTCTGGGACAATCCGAGCATGTGGCGGTAGTCGCTGCCCCGCAGGGCGGCGTCGCTGTTCGTAAGATACACGACGAGATCGGCCTGGCCGACGTACCCCTTGGCCCGGGCGTGGTTCTCGGGGGAGAGGGAGTCCAGGCCGGGGAGGTCCACGATCCGGAGGCCCCCGAGGTCGCACCACTGGATCTGCCGGGTGCATTCCGTGGCCCGGACCGCGAAGCTCTCCAGCTCGACCTCGCTCCCCTCGGGAGTCCAGGCCCTGAACACGGACTTGGGTCCGAGGTCCTTGGGAGCCGCCTTCTGGACCCCGAACCCAGCCAGGAGGTTCGCCAGGTAGCTTTTCCCGCAGTTCACCTTTCCGAAGATCACGATGCGGAACTTGCCCAGGTTCTCGCGGTCCTCCTCCAGGTCCTGAATCAGGGATTCGGCGTGTTGGGACAGATCTTTGGCGAACGTCAAAAGCCCAGGGGCTTCGCCCAACGTCCGGGCCAAGCCCTGGGCCAGGGCGGACCAGTCCGAGGCCCCTGCCGCGAGGCGCTCGAATTCCCCCCGCTGCTCGTCGGGCAGGGAGAAAAGGAAGCTCTGAAAGCTTTTCAGCTTCTCGGTCAGCACGCCAGGTCCTTCTGGAACCTGAGGAGCTCGCTGGCCAGGCCGGAATACTGGCTCAGGCGCTGGGAGGCGTCTTTGATCCTTCCCAGGAAGACCTTGTCCAGTTGTCCCCTCAGGAGCCGGCCCCATTCCGCGGAGCGCTCCAGCCAGAAGGCCTTGAGCCAGCTGTCTAGGATCCCCAGGGTCAACAGGACGCGGCGGGTGGCCTCGTCCGGGTCCGCGCCGCGGAACCCGGCGGCCATCTTGATCGCCCAGGCGAAGGCCTGGCGCTGTTCCTGGGGGACGCCGAAGGGGAAATCTCGGAGCTCGTAGGTGAACCCGTGACGGCCCTTGGCCTCCTCGGCGAAATCGTTGAGCCGTTTGCGGGCCCGGGAGAGGAAATCCTCCAGGAACTTGAGGAAGTCCTCGGAGGAGATCACCCATTCCCGGAAGGCCGCGCCCTCCTCCTTCCGGGTGGTGAAGGCCTCCTGCCACCAGCCCCGGGTCCCGGAGTACTTCGTGATCAGAGCCTTGGCCCCCTCCAGCCGGGACTCCATGAACGAGGCCAGCTGGTCCTTGGTCTCAGCCAGGTCCTTCAAGAACTCCTCCAGGGACAGGCGGGCGGTGCCGTAGGTCTCCTGAGCCCGGGAGAGTTTCATCTGCTCCCGGCGCGAGCCTTCCTCCACGACGCGGGCCAGATCGCCCGTCAGTCCGAGGAGCAGAGAGCGCGCCGAGGCCACCTTGAGGGCTCCGCCTTTTTTCTGAATGCGCTCCAGGACCATCTCCTGAAGGTCGCGGAGGCGGCTGGCCGCGATGGCCCGCTCGTCCTTGACTCTCAAGCCCTCCAGGGCGAAGCGCGCCGAGAAGGAGAGGATCTCAGGGGAGGCGATGCCGGCCTCGCGGAGCTGGCGGCGCACGCTCTCCAGGATCTCCTCGGCCTTGTCCACCCGCTGGGCCCGCTGGGGAAGGAGCGGCTCGGAGGGAAGCTCGGGAACAGGCTTGGGAGGGGCTGTCGCCTCCCGGCGGCGGCGTCCGAACCCCAGGAAGTCCATCATTGGTCGCGCTTCTTGTTCAGGATGAAGAGGATGTCCTTGCCCATCCCGGCCAGCTCCTTGATCCAGTCCAGGCACACGGTGTCCAGATCCCCGGCCTTGTCCGAGAGGCAGAACAGGATGAGGTCCGCGGAGGCGGCTTCCTCCCTGGCCTTGGCCTCGTCGGCTTCGGTCTCGATCGAATCCAGGCCCGGGGTGTCCACGATCGAGATCATGTTCCAGTCCTTCTTGGTGACCGTGATCGTGGTGCGGGTGGCCCCGGTGGGGAAGAACTCGTCCTGCTCGATCAAGGCATTGGCCGTGGAGCTCTTGCCTGCGGACAGAAGGCCGAGGAGGGCGACCCGGAATTCCGGCTGGGCCACTTGGGCAAACTGCTCCTCCACCTGGGCGGCCCGCTCCATGATCTGGGCGGGGAGGAGGTCGCGGTGGCTCTCGATGAGCTCTGCGAGGCGGACCCTCAGGGCCCCGAGACGGTCCAGGTCGGAGCGGACCGGTCCGAGGAGCTTCTCCAGTTCCTGCCGGAAGAGATCGGCGTCCGAGGGGAAGGCGTTGGCGGGGTCAAACGGCAATGAGACTCCTTTTGCGTTTCAAATCCTTGCCCGACTCCAATGGCGCGCCTGGAGGGACTCGAACCCCCGGCCCGCTGCTTAGAAGGCAGCTGCTCTATCCACCTGAGCTACAGGCGCTTACGTAACTTTTATAATGACTTACGAAGCAAGAGAAAAAACGGGATCCTTCGTCGGTGCCTGATTGGTGTCTTCTTGGATGTACGTCAGCCGGTTGATAGCGTCTTTGAGGTGGCTCTGGGAGAGGTGCGAATAACGCATCGTCATCGCCATTGTCTTGTGACCGAGGAGGTCTTGAACCACCTTAAGCCCCGCACCGCTCATTACCAGATGGCTGGCAAAAGTATGCCTCAAATCGTGGAACCGGAAATCTTCAATCCCCGCCCTTTTTAATCCTGCCTCAAAGTTCCTACGAAGATTCTTCTTATATGTGGAAAATATGAAACCGTTCTTGTTTTTATGGGACATCTCCAAAAAGTGTTTGAACAACGCCTCGCTGATCGGGATGATCCGACGCTCGTTGGTCTTTGTCTTTTCAACACGGATCATCCGGTTTTTTAAGTCGATGTCTGACCATCGAAGACCGAGGAGCTCACCCCTCCTGAGGCCAGTCAACAAGGCGCACAGGACGAATTTTTTCGTTCCTTCGGGAAGTTCAACCAGTAGCCGATTGATTTCCTCTGCGCTTAAGAATCTCAGCCTACCAGGCGGTTCTTTGAAGAATCCTATCCCCTTCATTGGGCTGGATATCAGGTAACCCCATTCACACGATTTCCGGAGGGCGTGCCTAAGACAACTTAGATCCCGGTTAACGCTCGCAGGGGAGACCTGAGTTATTCGCTGAGCTTTATACCTCTCAATATCTTGGGGGGTAATATCGGTGAGATATTTCCCCTGGAAAAAGGGTGTTAGTGCCCGGAAATTTGTAATGTTAAGGCGGTATGTATTTGCTGATTTATTGGTCTTAGAATACTCGAGATATTTTGGGCCGAAATTCTCGAAAAGGATTTTAAGGGTTTCGTGAATACCAAGATGTTCATCCTTGGCGATTTTAACTTCAATATCTTTCAAGGTAAGGTCAGCAATCTTTTTGGAGCTCCCGATTTTTTTCCTATAACGCTTCCCCTTGAAACAATAATCGATGACCCAATTATTACCCCTTTTGTACGTCCGCATGGATCTCCTTCCCTTTTTGAATTATACTATACAAACGGATCTAAAGTCAATGTGCGTTAGATGCGAGGAAACTCCCACCCCAGTTTCCGAAAAAGACCAGGCTTCTATCCTTCTGATTGGCCTTGTTCAACCGTTCGGCAGCCCGCCCGTCAGTGCTCTATCTGAGGTAACCACTCGCCTGGTGGGAAAACGGTTTTTCAGGCTTTTCATAGAAACCTTTTGACATTCACTCCAAGTTCCTGAGCCAGTTTCTGGAGGGTCGAGATCCGAGGCTCAACCTCACCTTTTTCTATTAGGTTGATGGTGTACCGCGGGACCCGGGAAAGGCTGGCCAGCCGGGCTTGGCTGAACCCCTTCGATCTTCGTATTTGACCTAAACGCTCGCCAATATCCATGCTTTATTGTCACTTATTTGGACCCCCCCCGTCAAGTCCTTTTTCGGTAATTCTCACCTCTACTACTCGTTTCGTCCGTCCTTCCTTTTTCTTCTGGTTGAGCCAAGCCTGAATTTGGACCTCGCTGAAACGAACGAGTCGGCCTATCTTGTAATGAGGCAGGGTCCCGTCATGGATCCACCCGTACAAAGTCATTGGGCGTACCGAGAGGAGCTGAGATAGCTGGGTGACATCCATCAACTTATCCATAGATTCTTCTACGGCTTAAAACCAATTCAATCCTATTCTTCGGGTCGATTGAATAGGAACATACCATACCCCGTGGTCTGTAGGAACCCGGGTACCGTCTCGAGATGGCTGGCCCGTGCCCCTTCACCTGTGAGTAGTCTAGGACTCCACTTAATATAATTTAATCTATTACGCTGCTTAAACAGGCCTCGAGGTGTCGAACTTCCCGGCCAGACCCTTGACAGGAACCAGCCCTTCCTGGTCACATCAGCCGCGGCCTGTTCGAGGGCCTTCCGGCCTAATATCTTCCACGCCACCATCACTGGTCTTTCCTTTGATGGCCTTATAGATCCCCGATTACCCGGATCATTCTTTCTTTCTTTAGTTGCTGTAAGCTCCTAATGTACAAGAGGCCTGCCTTACAAATAAGATCCCTGAGATTATTTCCAAAAACTGCACAATCTGTGGGGGGATCTGAAAAACTAACCATAAGCTCATTATCCTTTTCTTCAATAGAAAAGATCTTTGAAATCGAGCATACCTTTATGACGATATCTCCATATTCATTTTTATGGCCTCCTGAATAATCCCGGAGGCAACTCCAATAACCTCGGGAATTGTCGGTGTAGCGTCCATTTTTCCCACGCCTCCATTTAAACCCGAATATTTCATGAGTAATTACAAGGTTCATTTCCCGTCCAGGTGTTATGCAGTCAATCGCTTCTAGCATATTACTCTCCCAAACAGACATTTCTGCCTCCTCTGTTACCGGTTATTTCTTTGATGCAATTAAAGATCCCCGATCACCCGGATTGCTCCTTCCTGGGCTTTCCTCGGTAATTGTAAACTTCGCATGTACAATAGGCCTGCCTTGCATATCACATCCCTCAGATTACTCCCAAAAACCTCCCATTCGAGGGGAGGATCTGAAAAACTCACCATAAACCCTTTTTCCATTTCCTTCATAGTAAATATCTTAGAAATTGAGCGAACCTTCTCGACAATATCCCAATACTCATTTTTATAGCCCCCAGAATAATCCCGGAGGTAACGCCAATAACCCTGGGAATTGTAGACGTACCGTCCATTATTCCCCTGCCTCAACTGAAACCCGAATATTTCATGAGCAATTACCAGGTTCATTTCCAGGCCAGGTTGTAGGCGGTTAATTGCTTCGAGCATGGGCCTCTCAAGAATTGTCATTTCAACCCCCTCAGTATTGTTTTTAAAAACAAGCCCGATCTTTGATGGCTATCCCCTTATATATAATTACGCCACGCGACTTTTCTTTTTTTAACTCCCTATCTTTCATTCTGTTGCCGAACACAGTTGGGTTCAGGAGTATTTCACCATTGTTCTGACACCACGTTCCAAATTCCCGATAAAGAACGCTGGCTGGTACTTCTCCAGCTTCATTATTCACCAACCGCTCCTCAATGAATTTTCCGATTGGGTCGTTTTCATCCCTGTAATCCTGGGTCGCGAGTCTTACTGATTCAGGGAAGCCCAAGCCCTCTTGTTGCCATTTTCGACAACCTTCCACACACCAACAGAAGATACCCGGGGCTTCTGACATAAGTTTATTTGACAAAATATTGTCAGCTTGCATACTAGAGTCTGCTGGTTTCTTGGAAAAATGGTTTTTGAATGGAACCAAGCAGATTCGTCGCCAAATCGATTCCGTTGTGTCAGAAATGATCGGCTTATGATTCGCCGCGACCCAAAGTTTTAACTGGGGCTGGTACGTGAAGAATTCCTTATGCAGAAACCTCGCGGTGATCGGGTCTCCGCCGGTTATTACCTTAATTCTGCCCTCGTCAAAACGGAGATATTCCTTAACTTCTGTAGCCGTTACAAATCGTTTTCCCCGGAGGGCTGCAAGGTCATTGCTGTTGGTCTTAAATCCCCGGGGGTCTGCCAATATCGTGGAAATCGGGGTGTTTTGTGCATATTGTCCCAGAACCTTACTGAGGATGTTTAGGAAAACGGACTTGCCATTGGATCCGGTGCCATACAGCAGAAACATAACCTGCTCACGGATGTCCCCCGTTAAGGAATAACCCACTGCACGTTGAATAAAGGATATTACCTCGGCATCACCCCTAAAAATCTCTACGAGGAACTGCCGCCATCTGGGGCATTGTGCGCCCTCTTTGTAGGAGATTTTAGTGGAAAAAGTCATCATGTCTTCCGGCTGACCTAAACCTAGGTTGCAGGTTCGCAAATTTAAGACTCCATTTGTACATCCCAAAAGCCAGGGGTTTTGATCATATTGCTCGCTCGTCGTCGCAATGGGAGGTTGGTTGGCAGCCAATTCCAAGGTACAAGAAATTCGGTAACTACTCTCCGAAGCGATAGACCATTTAGCAATTTTGGGCCTCTTTTCATCGTCCTCACATTTTACTGAAGCGGCCAGCCGTTTTCGGGCTACCCTTTTTGCAATCTGATAGACTTCGCCGACTTCGTCTTCTTTCCAGCGGTTTCCATCCCAAATAAGCCAGCGCTTATTCGTATGGTCGAAACGAAGGGCGCCACCATACAAATGAGCGATAGCCTCGGCTTGTCCGGAATCGGTGAGGTTAAAGCCGTTTAGAATTGCTTCGTCGCTATTACATCCCCCTGGCTGTTGGGTACCTGCGATAGGCTTGGAAGCCGTTCTCGGTTGCTTGTAGGCATTTTCGAAAGCTTCTTGAGCCTCACCTTCGGGTAGGCCGCATTGATTGGCTGCTTTCAAAATCATTTTGATAGCTTCCTCTTTAGAAAAACCGGAGCCGCTTAGGTCGGCTGCTGCCATGAAGGCTCGAGTATTCCTTTCTCCTTCGGGTGCCCCGGAGGCAAGGAAATCCATGGTTGTTTTTGTGGGCGAATACCTCCTTCCAGGTATTCCCGTTGATCTTGGTTTGGAGTTCCTATTGGTCGGTCGAATCGTCATGTAGTCTTCAAAATCGGAAATGTTAAAACGCTTAGAGGGATCGCTTTCCAAGATTCGGCAGGGTAAGGGTTTTTCGGGGTTTTTGACGTTATAGGTCCCTGGCAACCGCATTACATGCGCTAATTCAGCCACAGCTTTATCGCCGTTCAGGGTCGTGGCCAGCCCCTTGAGAATTGACTCAAAGCCTTGCCGACTGGCGCTTCCATTAAATTCCCAGGGCTCTTTGAATAGCCAGTAGGCATGGTACCCGTTACCGCTATCGACGAGAATCGAGGAGTGTAATTCCGGGGGGAGGGACCGTCGAAGCTGTTCAAGGGCTTGTACTTTCCCGTTTAGCGGGTCGGAGGCATCGAATGTTTTACCATCGAGGTCTACCCAAAGCGCTCTGGCTACTCGGACATGGTCTTTATCGCCTTTCTGTCCCTGCCGTGGGCAGACCCCAAAGTAATTGTTGAATCCTTCCCGATTGGCCCTAAATATTTCATCCCAGGCTGGTCCCCAAGTTTGGGGCCAATGAGTGTGACAAACCTCTTTTCTGATAAAGCGAAGCTCCAAGCCAGCTAATTGGTCCAAATTGAACCCCAAGGCTTGCAGGAGCATTTTTGCATCTATGGGATCAAGTCGATATTCACTCATGTTGTCCCCTTTTCCCTTCTTTTTCGAACCTCTTGCGTGGCACTCAACAGCAATTAGTTATAAATCCCCAAAAAAGAAAGTCCTGATCAGCTCCCTACTTTCCGGGCTGATAAGGACCATTATCTCACACTATAAAAAGAGAAGTCCAGGAAATTAAATATCCATACTTAGCAAATTTTTTTTAGATTTAATTTGTACTTTTCCAACCTCCTATCGATTTGATCATTTACATTTAAACAACATTTTAAATCCCATCAAGCTGTACTGCCTCATCCTTCATAATTTCACCATCAGGGCCCAAATAAAACTGCCGCATCCCCCACTCAAGATAATTGTCTAGACCCAAATCTTCGGTGGCACTTTCATATCGCCTTTTGATTACTAATGGATCATCGTGATCTAAAAATTCCGGAATTGTATCGGGATCCTTAAATTTGGTTTTTCTTGTAAACAATTTCCAGTGGTTAAAAAGGGTTGCTACGTCTTTTAAGTTTTGTAGATAATCCTTTCCTCCCGGCAAGAGGTCTAATAATCGCTTGATAAACCTATCCTCTATTGTCTTCGAAGGACGACCCCGGGGCAACCTGGGCCGATTCTCGAAGGAAGCTCCTTCCAAAGGCAGATTGGCATAATATTTATGTTCCTGGATTATTGCAGTAATCATGCCCTTAACCAAAGGCCAATTATCCTTATAAGATTTCCGTTTTCTATATTTTCCCTCAAGCCATTCAAGTTCCTTTTCTGCCTTAAAAGCCAAACGATCAAAGTAAGGAGGATCCCCGAACTTACATTCCCCCTTTATGTTTACTATCCTTTCGCAGAGAAACAAAAGGAATATCTCCTGAATCTTATCATAGTCAGCTCCCCTATTTACAAATTTTGTTAAAATATGGTGAACTTTATAAACTTTGTTATCCGGCTCCATCAGTTTCAAGACAGCCATTATTTCTTTTTTGACAATCCTGGCCGTAACTGCGTCCCGTTTGCTAGGATTTTTAGGAGTTCGTTTATCACGTTTGAGATAACCATTTAAAATCGCCTCCTTTATTTTGTTGACGCGGTTTTCATTTAACGAGGCTTCACGTCTTGCTGTTACAATTTCATCATCATAAACTTTATCAAATATGTTTAGACGTTTCATTACTGATTCCGTCTCACCGTATGAGTATGGGTAAAGAAACCCCGATAATATATCTTCCAAACGATAATTATTAACGGTAAATTTAGGTGGTACAAATTGGCGTCTTCCTTTTGTATGGCAATCCCTTATCATTTTACGGACTTTTAGTAACGAATCTTCAATTTCCCTACATCCCTTTGAACCAAGGTAGAAAAGGCGCAGATGGTCTCGAATCCTTAACGGTTCGATGTTTAATCCGATACCCTTCTCGAAATTCTTTAAGACCTGTCTAAATGCCCGTTCATCCATATTAGGAATCCTTTAAGTGGTTATATCAGTCTCATGAACCTACTTAGGGTTTGTTGCTTTTACATTAGCCTAACTGTTCAAGTTTCAGCAGGGCTTCATCGAGAAACGTAGTCAAGGTCGAGGCGATGCTCCCCTTTTGATCTCGGCCAGAATAGCCTCTGACCTCCGGATGTGCCCCAGATCGTGTTTCGCCATGCCATGTTGAACCCCTCCCACGGTCCCCTGCCCGAAGTCTATGTCGCTGGTGTCCCGAGGCAACTGCTCGCCAGTCACCCCGGCCAGTTAGGACCGCAAATATTAACCGGTCCAGGGCGGGATCTATCAAGTATACATAATCAAAGGATTCTTGTCCAGATGCGTCCTAACCGCCCCAGTGAACACCATAGACCCGGCCTCCTAAAAAATTGTCTCACCAACCCGAAGCAGGCGAGCGAAGATGTCCTTGAGACCCGAGGATACTCATCTACTCAAAAAAGCTAGGATCGGGATAGGTCTGGATGGAGGGTAATCGTATCCACGAGGGTGTCCCGCCGATTTCTACGGGCGCCCGCAGGAGATGAAGGGTAAGTTAGGCAGGAATGGCTCTAGAGGCCTCTGGTAGGGCTTCTATAGCCTTCTGGTGAGCAAAAACAGGAGTAGATCAGTGGGTGCTGTAGCTTCCAAACGGGATCTGCACGGATCCCGGTCTGGATGGCCTGATCGGGGATCGAAGCGTCCCGGCCGTCCTGGGGCCAAAAGGAGAAGGTATCGCAGGTGGCCTCATTCAAATGGTTCCGGTTGTCTTCAACCTTCGGGGGGCCGGAACGTAGTCTCCAACCCTCCCTTTTTTCCTTCAGCAGTGAACCACTTGCAACTTCGTTGGTTATGCATACCATAGACCATCCTTCCAGGGAGGGGTAGGACAGTTGGAGGGTTTTTACATAAAGTACAATAGAGATTATTTATAGAATAGTTTACTGGAAAACCCTCCTAACCCTCCAACCCTCCGCTTGACCCGCCCCGGAGCCGTCCCTTCCGGCTACTGCTTGTGCCCAATGTGCTGGCGCCAGCAGATCCCGCAGGCCGGGTCGATGATCCGGAGGCCCTTAGCCTCGTCCAGGGACAGACCCCGCATGCACAATCGGACTGTCTGGTCAATGATGTGATCCACGATGTGCTTCGGGGTGTAGTAAACTCCCCCGACCTTCCGCTCCTCCGAATTGAAGGAGTACTCGACGTCATGTAAGGTCTTGCCTCTCTCGGATTCGCCCTCACCGACGGACGTCCACTTCACGATCTTAATTGAGCACCCGAAGTAGGCCTCGTGCATGGTGCCGAGGATGTCCAGAGAGATCTGGTCGAACTGGTGGGACTCGTAGGCATCGGCCAGGATCGACCGCAGGACGTCCGGGGAGATAAAGACCCAGGACTCCCACTCCTGGGGCTCAAATAAGTCTCCCCCGAAAATGTTGTGGTAGTGCTGGAACTCCTGCCGGAGAACGTCGATGGCGTTGCCTGTGGTGCCTTCGGGGAAGAGGGTATTCAGGTGGGGTCGGGCAAGGGCCTTGCGGTCCTCACAGAACCGGATGAACACGAGCCGGTCGAGAATCCTGCGGGTGATCTCCTTAAGCCGGAGGGCGTCCCCCTCGGGATCTTTCCGTCCGGGGCCGGCCACGGGAGATGCCCAGAAGGCCACCCAGAAGGCAGAAAGGGGGTCTGGGCGCATCCAGGGGGTAATCTATGCCCCCAAACCCCACACCAGAGCGCCCAGAGGCCACAAATCAGATCCCGGCCTCTACTTCGCCCGAGAGGTTAAGACTCCAAAACCCAAGCCCGGGAATCGTCCGCATCCGCTGGGAGTCCCTTCTCGCAGGAACCTTAGTAAACCTCTGGCTCTACCAGGGCAAAGCCTACCCCTCCAAATTCCGGCACTTGGTCTATGCGGATGGAACTATGGGAATACATGTTCTCACGGGAATCCCTGTGGGAACGAGGGTAGCTGTGAAGGGCAGGGTCGTGAGACCCGACGGGGGAAAGTCGCATTACGCGCAAGCGGAGATTGTAGTTTAAATGCGGGAATAGGATATTTGAAGCGGGGAGGTAAAACAACGAGGCGGCCCCGAGGCATCCTTTCAAGACAGGTCAACCCGCCTCTTAAACTTACCTTCAACTCAACTACATGCCCGGAGTAAATGAGAGAGCAATTGTTGCACCCTATTAGGATGCAACCAATAGTCTCTGTTACAAACTATAATTAAATGCTTTCTCGCTCGACTGATTGCTGTGTTCATCACGTAGAGACCGCCGGATTGAGGGTTTGTCGTGTGGGTAAACCAAGGCGGATTAAATCCTCCGTCAACAACGCTGAGGATGACCGTGTCCCACTCGCGACCCTGTGACTTATGTATGGTCAAGATTCTGTCCTGTCGTCGAGCCTGAACGAGAATATTCCTTAGCAACGCCACCTGATTCTTGTAGGGAGTAAGAATTGCAAAGTTCTCTTCAGCATCGCTATACAGCTCTGGATGCTCACCAAGATACGAAGCGATTTCGTCCGCTTCGGCTTGATTCTGCCTTTTAAGCACCGGCTGTCGTTGCAGAATTGCGTTGAGGCAAGTAATTTTCAAGTTTGCATTTATTACTGCCGAAACCAGGGTATCGGGGCCATAAACACATAACGAAAGAATATCGGCGAGATTCTGTCCAAAGCGAAACGTCTTGTTCAGACGGGCATGATTGAATAACCGAAGTTGGGGTTCTTTCACCTCGAACAATTTGGATAGCAAATCATTGGGGTCGTCGGCAAGAAAATAGTTGTCAATAAAGAGAGCCGACTTTTTCCACATAACTGCTGAGTTGTTATCTGGCACGGTTATGTTCTCATCGTCCATCTCGCAAACAGGGCCAAGCTGCTTATGATCACCGATGAATGTCAGGGGGACTTTTCTTCGACAAAGAGTCAGCGCTTTAACGAGCGGAGCATATCCCGCTTCGTCTAGGAAGATGTGGTCGAATGGCAAAAACGTATCATTGAAACGACCTATGAAGCAATCGAGCGTCATGCCTGTTACCCAAGCAGTTTTGATCCTTTCCGTGACAGTTTGGGCCTCAAGAGCTTTGTGCTCCTGCTCCAGATCGGTTATCAATCCCTGAATCTCTTCGTTCGTTTGCCCTCCGTAAGACTCAGCAATCGCCCGATTGACTTCCATATACAGGCGTGTTTCGTCCTCCAGATGGGTTATATCTGACTCGATCTGTTCAATGTTTTTGAAGTCAATTTGTTGGATTATTTCATTCAGTCGTGTACTCTCAGTTTTGGTAAGCCTGACCATCTCTAATTGGCCGTTTATTTTCCTCTCAAGATTATTCCGTTCTTGATCAAAAGCGCGAAGCTTGCCGTTGAAGAAGTGAATTGGATTCCTGCGTAATTGAGCCCGCTTTTCGTAAAGCATACGACGCTCGCGCAATAAATTCTGAAGCTCACTAATATCATGCCTCAACGTTGCCACCGAGTTAAGCACGGTGGCTCCTCGACGATGGTTCAAAACTGTTGAATAAATCCCGATTTGGTCTCGCAGGTCGGCGAGGCGGCGTTCCAAACCCTGAACCTCGCACACTTCTGGAAAATCTTTGGCGAACTTGGAAGAGGGATGACCCACACGGAGGAATTTGTCTTTGCCAATTCCAGCACGTTCTGCTAAGTCCAGAATCGACATCATGGCTTGCTCGAGAGCATTGTTAGTAGGCGCGAAAAGGCCGACTCTCTTTTGAGCTAGAATTAGCTGGAGTTTTGCTTGAGCTAAGACGTGCTTCGTCTTGCCTGTACCGGGAGGCCCCCAAACGTATGTCAGGGGATTTACTAATGAAGTCCGGACAGCCTCCCTCTGACACGACTCAAGCTTGGCGCCAAATTCCTGACTCTCATCCTCAAAAGTAACCCCGTGTGCGTTAGGAGAATGCTGTGGCAATTCCAGATTTAAGCCATTTCTCGCGAACCAATGCTTCACGTTTTTTACGAGAAATTTGAGATCAGAGATAATAAGCAAGTTTTGAGCAAGCGTTGTATTCAAATCCAATTCTGGATTCAGCACTTGTATGATGAGCACCTTTGCGTCGCCATCGTATTCCAAAATTCGGAAATAGTCGGGGCCGTAGGTTTGGTTCGGAGGGCGCAGTTCAAGGCTGACGCTATCGGGATTAAATAAACGTCCACCCAGAGTGAGCTTGAAAACCGGTTTCTCCTGGTTTCCAACCTGCTCCTTGTGGATAACGGGGATTTCTTCCCGCCCGCGTTTGTTGTCGTCTAAAAACTTCAGATAGGCTTCCGTGCCCGCAATACAAATACTCTGTATCTCATCAGCTTTCATACAGGTAACCTACTGGGTTAAATCGCGGGTGGAAGCCCGCTCCTACGAGGGCAGGATGCCCTCGGAACAACTGCCGAGGATGGCGGCGCTACACTCACCGGACACAACGAAACCCGTAGTCGCCGCGCCCGGGCGGCGGGTAGAGGGGAATGAGGTTGTACCGATACGCCGAGCGGCAGTGGAGCTGGGTGCTGAACCAGCAACCCCCGCGCAGTACGCGGAACGAGCCGGACAACGGGCCCGTTGAATTACGAGAAGGACTACTCTGGTAATATTCCTTATCATACCAGTCCTGACACCACTCCCAGACGTTCCCGGCCATGTCCATCACCCCGTAAGGCGAAGCCCCTTGTGGAAAACTACCAACTGGAGCCGTGTGCTCATAGCCATCGCTGGCATCAGTCCACGGAGAAGCGTCGGAACCGTGATTACAGTAACTGCCATTCCATTCATTTCCCCAAGGATACTTCCTCCCGTCCGTACCTCTCGCGGCCTTCTCCCACTCCGCCTCGGTGGGCAGCCTCTTTCCAGCCCAGAAGGCATAGGCCGAGGCATCGTACCAGGTAACATTTACCACCGGATGGTTATCTCCCTGTTTCGAACTCGGCTGGTCCGGCATACTTCCCCCTGTGGCATTACAAAACTTCTTGAACTGCCCTACGGTAACCTCGTATTTGTCTATATAGTAGGCATCCAGGTAGACGGTGTGGATGGGCTTCTCGTCACTCCCTCCATCGTCCGACCCCATCGTGAAATCCCCAGCAGGAATGTAGATCAATACGCTTCCATCCTTCTCGTTCTTATATTCCTTATACTTCTTCTCATTCATCCTCACAAAAGTCATCCCATCCGGAATCAGCCCCAGGTTCTTATCCAGCTTGTCGTAGTCTATGTGCGCCCCTACAACCTCCGTAGATTCAGGAGGGACCGGCTTACCCGTAAGGCAAGCGGAAATCCTGCGAACAGGGGAGGGCACCAGAGAAGGAATCTCCTCCACCCTCACCTCCCCTTCGCCCTTGTCCGAGCACTCCACGTTCTCTTTCTCCACATCCACCACCCGAAGGAAAACCAAGTACTTCTGTCCCAGCTTGCCCACCGAGCCCACGACCATCTTCTTCACATTCAAGGCCTTCCCGATCTGCACCGCGCAGGAGATATCCGTGCAGCCGGAGAGCTGGATCGCTTTCTCCCGGGCCAACTGGTCCATCTTTTCGCGAGCCACAAGGTCGAAGTCCTTCTGCTTGCTGAACTCGTAACGCACAGACTCAGTGACGACCCCGGCAACGCTAGTTTCCACACCTTTAGCGTCCAAATCCAAGATAGCAATGGGGATGCGGTCTGCGAAAGAGGAGGTGGAAAGGGAAAGAAAGATGAGAGCGGAGAGGATAAATTTCACGGAAGCCTCCGAATGATATAATGTTCGTAGGTCGTGGGAAGATATATTATCGTTATTGTAACACTACCCGCCCACCAATGAGGGATAAATCATAACTTAGCTCGAGGAGAACAGTAGGTCAACTCCACCTCCTGCCCCCTCTCCAAAGGCGTTTCCCGATAAACATCTGGACAGGCGGAGAGGTGAAACCTTTCGCCCGCTCCCTTTTCAGGCTGGGCGACATCCTCCGCTCCCCGACTGCCTCGGCACCACATAACGCTTGCGAATGTCCTTCCGCTCCAGCTCGAGAACACCGACTCGTCATCCAGCTTGCCCGACGCGGCCTCGGAGAGAAGGGGATTGCGGAGCTTAGGCATCTTTCAATTTTAGATTTTGGATTGCAATACATCGAAACGCAACCGGAAGGCCGCTCCTACTTGATAAAGTAATCGATCTGATGCTCGATATTAAGCCTTGACTCTAAACCAAGCACAACCTCCCTGACTTCCTCAAAATGTCTTTCCACATGCTGCTTCTCCGGGCGAAACACATATTTGTGCGCCACTTCGTTACGGAGATCGTTGATACTCAGATGCTTCATTTTCTGAAATAACTCACGCGTTTTGGAGTCCCTAACCCTCTCGATGTCTTCCTTTGTTGGCTCCGGGTTGGCTAAGACCTTGCACTGCCTTTCGATGTAATAGAGAATCTCAACCGGGGTATGAAAGTGCTTATCGTTGAGGTACAAATCGAAGAACAAATTGCGCAGTTTCACAAAGGTGTAAGTGTGAACCTGATTATGGAATATCCGAATTACCTCGTTGAACCTCTTCATGTCCCGTTCGAAGACCCCCTGCGACCAGGGCTCCCATAAAAGCCGCACCTGTAGGCTCTTCAGGAAGAACGCCTCACAAGCAGTGCAAAGGGTAATAATACAAGCTATATATCTTTTCTGTTTAATCAATGCGTAGCAATCAAAAATCAGGTATTTATGTTTTTCGGATGCGATATTGTCTCTTATCCAAAACGCTTTTTTACATTCGGGGTTTAAGCAATCCACCTCAGCACAACCGACAACTAAATTGAATGGCTTGATCAGGTGCTTCAAGTCGGTGCTGCGATTAAAGGTTATCACCTGCTTACAGTGCGGACACTCCGTAATGTAGTTTTCAAAATTATTCTCGATTTCCTTTGCATACAAAGGTTCCAAATCATTTTCCTCCGAAGGAAATGATGTAATAGGACTTGAAAGGGATTAAGACCTTACGCCCCCTACGAGATCGGCCAGCCGCTGTCATGGAATGCAACAGACCCCCCCCACCCACCCAAGAGTAAGAAAGCCTATCCATTCCCCGGCCTGAAGGCCAGGACTATTGATGATTCGGAAGGAACGGGATCCACAGATACCGCTTAACCTTTCAGAATATTATCCAGTGCATTAACTAAACGAGGACCAAGTGGGATAGCCACACATCTTGTTTGATGGAATATGACATTCCCAGAGCGAGTCCCAAATCCCTCCAGTTTATCTGGATAAATCCATAGATCTATCAAGATAAAACCATTAAGCCTGCGCAATACGCTAGATGGCCCGAAACACAATGCTTTCTCATTATATATATTTACAGCAGTCTGAAGAATAACACCGTTAACCGAATTACTATCGGTTTCGATAACCAGCAAATTGGGAGCACCTTCCTTATACTGACCCCGGTTTGCCTTGTTGATTGCGACCTGTGCAAGTTGCTCCCAAGCTGCACAACCCTCGGTGGGAATTGTATTGCCAACTTGCACCAAGTCGTCCGACTCTGAATCCTCCATATTTCGCATATCTATCCGGTCTTGCTCTTTCTCGCGAAAATGCTTTACTTCAGCGTATGCCACCTCACTACCAATCTCTATACGAAGATCAGGGGATTCTCGCATAGTCACTTTGAACCCATAGCGTTGAAACATCAGGGCGGCTCTTGCTTCAGACAGTAAATTTTCCAACACTTCGCTATTAACTGCATTGTCGCGGAGCTTTTTCTCATAGAATTCGACCTCAACAACGCCAGCGTTTCTTAAAAGGGCAATCATCCGATCCACAACCTTTTGGTCGTTAATCTTCATTCAAACGAAAATCTTCTCCTATGAAATCGGCCAGCCGCCGTGCTGGGTGATGGATTTGTCTATCTCGGCCATGAGGCGAATGGTTTCGGAAAGGGCGGAGACGATATGCTGGTAGTGCTGGATGTCGTCATATTCCAGTTTCCGGCCCTTGCGGTCCTTGAGCCACTTGTGGCAAACCTGATACCCTCCAATCTGGAAGTTCCAGACCTCGGGGGGAACGCCCTCAAAATACTGGGTCTTGTTGATCCAGACCCGGCCCTTCTTCGCACCCTGCCCCGGCTCCGTAAACCGAACCGCCTCCACCATATCTTCCCCCTTCACCGGATAGGCCGTCAGGTCCGGGCCGTGCTTCTCCATCAGGTGCAGGGCCACCAACTCCTCGCCAAGAGCACATAAGTCCCGAAAGAGCTTTGGATTAGAGGTCAGGGGCAGACGGGGAAAGTCCGTCCTCAAAAACTCCGAATAACGCTTGCGATAGGCGGGCGAATGAAAGACCGCGTATATGAAATCAAACACATCCTCCGGCCCGAACGTCTTTTTCGAATCCCCCTTCCCGTCTAATATAAAATCCAACTTCAAACGATCACTTAAGTTAGCAATAAACTCTTGCGAGAAATTGGATATTCGCCTATCCTGCTGATTGGCGGAGTCAAATAATTCTTTCTTTCGAGCATCAGAGTAAAGATAGAGGGGAAACTGAAAGCTATTTCCACCACCGGAAGATTTATTGGCTGCAACACATTGATCACCAATCATCCGGGTGCAATAAGCAAAGGTAAAATCTCCAGGAGAGTATGGGCGGTGAGTAAGGAAAGCAACGTTATCATCACGCATGTGAGCCATAACTTCTGATCGCAGCCTTTCGCAGACCGCAGGATGATAATAAACAAAACGAAAGTCAAAAGGCCTATAACAATACGGTTTAATATAGTCCTCAATCTGGTTAATTGGTGATAACTCTTGGCGGGCAGAACTTAAAGTCCAGTAAGATACATCCTTTAACCCGTATCTATCTCGTATCAAATTGTCGCTCAAGTCTCTGTTCCGCAGATCACCTATCCGAGCTACTAATACTTTAGGATCGAACGCCATAGAGAAATCGTTCCGAGCCGTCGTCACCGTGCTCGCGTAAACTTCAAATATTCTCGTTACTAACCAGCCTTGGTTGTACTCTGATAGAAAGGCTGTATCTTGCGGAACAAAACGATAAAAAGGAGAAAGAGGCTTTAACCCCGCCCACTTGGTAGTATTCAACTCTGCTCGATCCAACCACTTATACTTTGCATCGCGCAGCCCCCAAAGTTCAGCGTGACGAACCTTGGCGAGGTCATTTACCGCATTACTAATGTTTCTTTTACGAGGGCGCTTCACGAATAGGCCGATAGCGACTCCTTCCTTGATGGCAAAAACATTTTCATCCTTCGAGCCATCCGGGCAACGCTCTTTTTTATTGGTATTCCCATGCAGATCAAGGATATATAACTCGTCGAAGGTGCGCATTAGGCTTTGGCGCATCCCCCGAAAAGTAGGATTATCAAGGTAGCTATGGTCCGAGATAAAAGCCAAAATCCCATAACCCGTCTTTTCGATACGCCACTGGGCAAAGCGAATGAACTTCACATAATCGTTGTTCAACCACTTAGGGTTTCTTTCTCCCAACGGCTTCCCATCAACCTCAAAATAATTAGCTGTCCGTTCCCCTGATTGCACATCAACACCTCGGAGCAGATTAGCAATCCACTCTCCCTTATTAGCGGGGAGTTTAGAATACGGCGGATTTCCCAGCACCACCATCACCGGAAAGCCCTTCTTTACGTCCCCAGCCGCGCTCGCCTCCTCGGCTAACTCCTGGGTGAAAAGCGGGAGGCCACTCATCTTGTGTGCCTCCTCCAGCGTATTGGTTAGGTACACCCTAAGACGCTCTTCGGCCTTGAAATCATAACCCGTCTCCTTCAACAATACCCCCAACTTCAGGTGCGCCACGGCATAGGGGGCCATCAACAGCTCGAATCCGAACAGCCGGGGCAGAAGATGCTTAGACACATACCCGGACCAGGCCCCTTTCTGACCCTTAGCCATCTGATGGTCATAAATCTGATTCACTACCCTGTAGAGAAACGACCCGGTGCCCGTCGCAGGATCCAGAATCAAGACCTTGTGAGCCTCCCGACTCTTGGACTCTACTTTACTGGAATCTGCCAGGCCGTCCGGCAGGCCGAATTCATTCATTAGGAGATGGTCCACGCTGCGCACGATGTAGGAGACCACGGGCTCCGGGGTGTAATACACCCCCCGCCCCTTTCGCTCCTTGGGATCGTACTCTGATAGGAAGGTCTCGTAGAAGTGCACCACCGGGTCCTCCTGCCGGGTGCGCTTGCCGAAATCCTTAGTGATCGCAGACATATCGGCACGGTTTAGCAACTCCGCTAGGTCGTCAACGGCCCAGACGATGCGCTCATCCAGTTTTGGGCCAGCGACGTAGCCGAAGAGCCAGCGCAGGAAGGGGTTCGTATTAGGAAGCTCATAAGCCGCGTGCTCGCGGGTGAACCGCTTTCCTGCGGGATGATGGTAGCGGGCCGCAAACAGGCCATAGCAGAGGGTCTGGGCGTACATGTCCGCAAACTGCTCCACGGTGAGGTCGTGAAGCAAGACCTTCCGGAAGCCCTCCATCTGCTGGTGCAGGGAGCCGGAACGCTCCTCGCCCTCCAAGGCGTGTCGGATCGCGTCCCTAATGATCTGAGCCAGAGCCGCCATGCGCTCCGCCAACTCCTTGGGCGTTCCGACCGTGGGAACCTCGGCATCGATAAAGGCCTTCAGCAACTGGTCCACCTGCTCGGCCCCGTCCTTCTCCGGCTTCAGCTTATCCTTAGCCCCGACCGAGGCCAGGCGACCTGAAAGGCGGCGCTCGCCCAGGACATACCAGCGAAACTCCAGGTAGTCCGTAAGCAGAACATTCCCCAGGCTGAAGTAGCGGACCATCTGCTCCCCGCGCTCCACCTTGTCCAGAGGCTCGCCCACGTCCTTGCACTCGATGTAGCCCAGAGGCACCCCGCCCTTGGTCACGATGAAATCCGGAGCCCCGCAAGCAATATGCTTCGGCTCGTTGGTGGCCGTAAGGCCTTTGGAGAGGGACTCGATGAGCGCTTTGAGGGCCGGGCGGTGGGTGTGCTCGGTAGCGTCACCCGCTTGGAGGGCCTTCTCGATCTGCTTAAGATATTCGGAGAGAGGCGTCATAATCCTTTGGAGACAAAGAGATTCAGCCTGTATTGTAACAGAGGAGGGGAGAGAAAGTCAACGGGGAATTGCGATAGAGGTGTAGAGGGAGCTGAGGGGCAATAAAAATGCTGGCCGAGCCATATTCCGGGTTAATATGACTCACCGTAACCCCGTCTCCAGGGTACGGCTGCCAGCAATTGTTATTTTACATTAAGATAAGGCGCCAAGTCAAGGGATCTCGCTCTTTTATTTTAGTAATCTGTATGCTGAACTCTCTATGATCCCAAAAGGGTTAAGAACTTACCGCCAGTAGAACTGGTCCGAGTTTTCAATATAATTTCCTAACCCATCCGGCGAAAATCGGACGACAACCTTATTGCCCCCCGGGAAGGTGCCTAACAAGACACTATTCCTAATTTCCTCGGGGTTCGGAAAGCGGAAAATCGCGATTCGCTTCGCTACCCCTAAAAGACCCACCCGTCTAAGCTTAAAATCGCTTGGAGTGACGCGCTCGCCATCCGTAATCCTACCCAATGGAAAGCCCCAGCCATCCTCATTTATTGCCAAAGCCCAGATTATAACATCTCCCGAGCAGTAAACGGGCCTGTCGTCCTTGTCGTAGGGTGTAAAATAAACCACGAGTTCCTCTCCCTGCTGGTAGGCAGTGACTTCAATCCTAACTGGGATCCTCCCACGATAGGGGTGTACTGGTTTTCTTAGAGTTGGTTCGTTAGGTATTTCCGTTGTTGTGGGGACCTTGGTAGTCACCCGATTGGTATCCGGGGCCTCACCCACAACGGTATCAAGGGAAACCGGAATGCCCGAGAACCAACATACGGTCACCTCTCTACCGCTTCTATTCTGGAGCTGATTCGTTGAATCGGCGTAGTATGAAGCAATCTCGAAGGGCGTCCATTCGTACCAAGGGCCGGTTTGGGGTACTCCATCGGGCCGCGGTCCGTCGTGATGCCACAGAAAGATTTTCTTCCCCTTTCTATCGACTTTAACGCTATCGGTAACCAATTTGGTCTGAGCTGCAGATAGGGTCGTTGGCCAGGCCCAGGTGACCGATAGGAAGAGCACTATCATCACATACCTTTGAAATATCATTCTAACCTCCTCTCCAAATCTAATCGAATCCAAAATCCCTGCTCTTTGCATTCTGACGATTCCGATCAATTACAGTTATGCTATTTCATAGGTTTTAGAGCCCAAATCAACTTGCCTGATTTGTTGATGTACCCGGCATTATTATTAAACTTTACTACGGCTAATCCCTTAATAAACTTTTCTGCTTTGTCAAACTGGGGGTTTATAATAAACTTCCCAGTTTTATCAATATATCCATCCTTTCCCCCAACCGTGACCACAGCCAGCCCTCCACTAAAATCCTGAGCCCAAATAAATAGCGGAGGGATAACTATTTTCCCAGTAGTGTCAATATAACAAAAAGTTAAACCCTCGTTGTCTACTGCCAATCCTTCTGAAAAATCGTGACCCCCGAATAATTTTAAATCAATAACTACCTTGCCTGATTTGTCTATATAACCAACGTATGATACAGCCCCCCTCCCCCCTCCTAATGTATACGTATCTACACGTGCCCTACTACACGAAAATGGATAAATATCATCGTAATGTGTTCTAATAATGAGTTTACCTGTTTTATCAATATACCCCTTTATTGTGTCCATATCTACATTGGCTAATCCTTCAGAAAAATCACCAGCATTTTCAAATTGAGGAGTTATGATCATCTTTCCGGTCGTATCAATATAGCCAAACTTTTCGTTGGTTAATACCCATGCAAGGCCTTCGTGAAAGTCAGAGGCTTTGGTGAATTGGGTGTCTATAACCAAATCCCCTTTCTTATTAATGTATCCATCCTTCCCAAACTCCCCTGACCACCAATCCGTTCTTACCACTGCCCTGCCTTCAGAAAAAGGTCCAGCGTAATTGAACTGCGGATATATTACAATTTTCCCGGTAGAGTCTATATAGCCGTATTTTCCTATATCTTTTGAGCCAACCCTCACTGCGGCCAAATTCTCAGAAAAATATTGAGCTTCGCCAAATTGCGGGTTAATAACAACTTTCCCTGATGTATCGATATAGCCCCAAACGTTGCCTTGCACAATAGGGAATAGCTTCACTTCACTTACCTTCATCTCGACCTTCTTTGAAAATTGATTGCAAGAAACTAACACAACTAAAACAGCGAGGATCCCCGAGACAAACGACAGATATTTCTCCTTATTAAACGTCATTTTCTTTTCCTCCATTTTTCTTCCTCTAAAACACGTAACGTGAACCTACGCCGTTCACCGACAACCCTTTCGGGCTTCAACTCAATACCTTTACAAGTCGTTGAACGTTCCTCCCGCAGTAACGGCAAGCCTTAGCCGTTCTTCCGATGGGCTGGGTACAATAGCGACATATCTTTTGGGGTTCCAGGCATAATCCCACGGTGAACCCAACGGGTGGCGAGAGGATAGGACTCAAGAGAAGGCCTATCCAGTACGCGGAATACCGCTTTCTTCTTCTCTTCCACCATTCTCCAACAATGATCGAGAGCATGATCCAAACAACCGCAAAGGCCTCGACTAATATCCCTCCCTTCTAATCTCCATTAACCTTTCCGTGTTTTGTGATAGAATCACTGCAACTATTATAAATAACTATGGCTTAAAAGTCAAGTCACATAGTATAGAAAGTTAATATTATAGTTCATTAACTCTTTGTTCTACTTCGGATATACTTTTGTTAAACATGGATGGAGTCGAATGAAAACATCACGACAGTTGGGCGAATATCTTCAGCGAATTCGGAAAGCCCGCGGCTTGACTCAAGAACGACTTGCCGAACTCTGCGATCTTACCCCAGAGCACGTCAGCGGCATCGAGCGGGGGAGGCGTTACCCCTCAATGAAAACTTTACTCCGAATGGCTGAGGTTCTCCGTATTTCCCTTTCCGAGGCTTTTCGGTTCCAGGAGCCCAAGCCCCTCACCGAAAAGGACCGGGCCATAATCACTTTCAATCGTCTATTGGCAAACCGGTCAGTGAAGGATATACGGTTCCTTACGGAACTTGCCAAACGCATACGCTCCCCTTAAATTCATTTCGACCCTTTTCAGAGAAGTCGATCCTTCAATAACCTGCCCAATGTAACCCCGGGTAATGGGCACACTCTCCCGGGGAACCCTCTATACCCACGGTTTTGCCTCACCAGGCTTCGAATTAGCCCTCTGGTGGGCATTTCTTCATAAACCTGACCCTAATTACCCCCAATCTTGTCCCGGCCTCTCCCAGGCCTTTTTTGAGGCTTTCCCTCCCGACTCCCAGGTGGCCCGGAAAACGAGCAAGTTTCAACATCCTCCCGCTCGAGGATCACACGATGACGCTAAAAATCCTTATGTTCGAGTAGAAGATCCCGAAACCCCTCCACTGCCCGCTCCTAGGAGTACTCGGTATAAAACCAGGATTGCCTTCCCGGATCGACCTCTATCCACTTGCGAGGTAATTCGTTTCTCTCTCATGGGGCTAAATAGCCTATCCTAAAATCCAAAATACCGCATCCATCGATGCTCGTGAGTGCATGAGGATGCGGGGTCGTGTTTCATAAGGCATTGAAAAGGTGCTCGTTATTGAAAGTGGGTTGGTCAAATCTATACCGATACGGTGTGAACGTCAATATTTCGGGAAAAACATTCATATACTCATGGTTGGAAGTCCCTTCCAAGGGCGCTGGAAAGTCCTCCAAAGGGGCTTTGAGGGTAACGGGTCGGAGTTCACAGCCGGGAAGTTCCGGGGATGAGTTCCTGAACCGGGAGCTCTTGGACACCCTTCTGGAGGCCCGGGTGTTGACAGCGCGGTGGCGCCAGGAGTATAATACGTTTCGGCCGCACAGCTCTCTGAATTATCGGCCTCCGGATCCCGAAGGATTTGAACAGTTGCCCGTGGGCCCTGGACCGTTACATCCCCAGGTAGCTGAAGCAGCTCTTACGAAGGGGGAGAGAGGCATGACAGAGGCATACAGAGCGTCATGCACTCGTCCCCATTTTACTTTTATCCACATTCTTGAAAAGGAGGAAACCATGAAGGAGCATTTGGGGGTCAATCGTGCTTTCGCTCGCGGGTGCAAAGAACACAATCGTCCCACGCCCAAAGAATTCAAAACCACCCTCGCCAATGTCTCGAAGTTAGTAAGGGTTGTCGGGGAACTTGAGAAAGTTACCAACTCCCTAATAAACGAGGGTGCAAAGGATGATCGGAGTCTCAAGCATATCGAGTCACTTTCCCAACTACAAAATAAACTCAAAGATGCCGTTGAGAGAACCGATGTCCTCACTTCTGCCTTGAGAGATATCACTGACCGCGTGCCAAAGCTAAGACGTCCAGAACCTAAGCATCTTGTTGGAAGAGGTTCTGTTGACCCCGACAGTATCGAATCAGCCTTTAAGGTGGAGCTTCCGTTATACGATGCGGAAGGGGGATATGGGTATATGGGAGTGTTGCTGAGGGGAAGAGCTACGGGTAGACTCCAATAGACCCCGACAGTATCGAATCAGCCTTTAAGGCGGAGCCCCCGTTATACGAGGTGTGATGGGAATGTGCCCTGGTTATCCACATTTGATTGACAAGGGACTTCGTGAAGGCTTTTCCCCCGAAAAGCTATAATTTTGGGGCGGACCCTGATTCAAAGGATCCGCCCCTTCCATTTCTTGTGCTTCTAAGGAACGTTACCCCGTACTATTTCCGGAGAAACCAAAACCTTCTCTGAACTCCCTCCTTTCCTGAAGCTCCGAAACATCACTGGATTCAGGACTTCTTCCATTATGGATTTCAAAGCCCTGGCTCCTGTGTTCAAGGACGCCGCTTTCCTGGCGATCAGATCCAGCGCCTCCGGGGTGAACTCCAACTCCATCCCATTTGCCGTAAACAGGTTTTGGTACTGCTTCACCAGGCTCTCCTTCGGATCGACGAGGATCCGCCGCAGGGTTCCCACGTCCAGGGGGGAGAGAAACACTTGATGCGGGAACCGACCCATGAGCTCTGGCAGCATCCCGAAACGGACGAAATCCTCTACGGATGGAGTCCCGCTCTCAAGGGTCCCCTTCTGGCTTTGGCCGAAACCGATGGTTCTGTTGGCCCGGCAGGACTTCCCCAGGCCGTAAAAAGCTCCCCCAACGATGAACAGGACGTGTCTCGTTGGAAAGGAAACCCCGTCTAACTCCTTGCCCTCCACTGCCCTGAGCAACTCCTCCTGGACAGACTGCCCGGAGACATCTCGCTGGGTATGGTGCTTGCCCTCGTCGTAGGTGGCAGCAATCTTGTCAATCTCATCGATGTAGATGATACCCCGAGCCGCCCGCTTCTCATTCCAACTGGAAGCCCTCACCAGGCCCTCGAAGACGGTATCGATGTTCTTGCCCATATACCCCGTTTCAGTGTATTGGGTAGCGTCCGCGATAAACAGCGGCACATCCATGATCCGGGCGATGGTTTCCGCTAGGTAGGTCTTGCCGCATCCCGTGGGTCCAGCCAGGAGGATATTCGCCTTCTCAATTTGGGCCTTTCCACGCACCCTGAGGGCATGGTTGTAGACCGCCACAGCCAAAACCTGCTTTGCTTGTTCTTGGCCGATGACATACTGATCCAAGAGGTTGAAAACCTGCTGGGGGCTTTCCAAGGTGTTAATCCTGAGCTTCAGGGCACCCTTAGACCGGGCAGGTTTTCTCACCTTTTCGGGAACCAGCCCCAGGACCTTTTCCTGGATCTCGCGGTTGACAAAGAAACAACGCACCTCGAAGTAATGACCCCGTACGCCCTGGACGACTAGGCCGCTTTTCAAGAGTCGGCTCCGGCTCTGAAAAATCCGGTTCAGCTTGATCATACGGGTCCGATCTGCCTCCCCAAGGAGATCGTAAAGTTCGGGCTGTTTGGCTCCTTCACCGCACCGTGCCTGGATGTAGCAGACCGCGGCAGTGATCAGCCTTTCCTGCGGGTCCAGACCATGCTGACGGAACAGCCGGATTAGATGGGTTTTGTCTCCGTCAAGCTGGGTTTTCTGATACCGCTCCTCGATCCGGGAGAAAAAGACGAGCTTTTCGAGCCGAGGCGACCATTTGGACCTGCTTTCCTGATGGCTTGGAGATCGCTTGCTGGAACTTGTCATCTCCAAGTAAGTGAAATAGTCCCCGAGCATCTCCAGATCATGAGCATATCCCTCCTCCTCCGGAGAAACCAGGGAGGCATCCGCTCTCGGCTCCGGAACGGACGAGTTCTCCCGCTTCAGCTCCGCGGCCGATGGTCGCAATTTAGCACCACGATCCATATTTAACCCCTCCTTTCATATAAAATAGCTGTTGTTAATTTTCGCTTACATCATATCACAGTGGGGGGACAAAAAAGCCCGCTCCAGGACTTGACTTTACCTGGGGGTTGGGCGTATGATTATACCCCCAAGGAAAAAGAGCCAAATGGCCAAAGCTAAGACCGAGCGCCTTCTCGACCTGGTAGCCCTTTACTTAGACCGACGCTACCCGATTCCCAAGAGGGAGATCCGGGAAAATATCCCGGCTTATCGAAGACTTAAACTAGAGACCTTCGACCGGCTTTTCAAGCGCGACCGTAATGACCTGGCCAAGGCAGGGGTACCGGTTAAACTGGTCGACCTTGAGGATTCTCTTGAGGTAACTCCTTCCCAAGCCGCGGGTTACCGTGGTGAGGAAATCGGTTATTCGATTGACCGGGATGATTATTTCATGCCCCAGCTCGACCTGGAGCCTGAGGAATGGCTTGCTTTAAGCCTTCTTGGTAAGACCTCACCTCAGCTAAAGGACAAACGGCTTGCCACCTCTCTAACATCCCTTCTCCAGAAGCTCCGCAGCCAGACGCCTGCTGACCTCCCTTCCCGCCCCGAATTTGCGTTATCTCCCGGAAATCGTCCTGAGGCAAAAGCTGAATCCAAGAACCTGACGGTCCTCATACGAGCTCTGGAAGGCGTGTCTCGCCTGGAGTTCGATTACCATAGCTTCAAGGACGACCAGGTCCGTAGACGCCAGGTAGAGCCCTACGGTCTCCTCCAGCGTGCTGGAACCTGGTATCTGGTGGGCTTCTGCCTCCTTCGGAAAGAGATCCGGGTCTTCCGCGTCTCCCGGATATCCAAACTTAAGCTTTTACAGGGCGGGGAACCCTTCAAGCACCCAAAAGGTTTTTCCCTGGCCTCCTTTCTCGGTCGCCAGCCCTGGGACCTGGCCCTGAATCCTCCCCGGGAGGTAACCCTCCAGGTGGATCCTGAGTATCACTGGCTCATCCTCCAGGAATTGGGACAAAATGCCCGCTGGAACCCTGACGCCGGGACAGTCACGGTCCCGGTCCGCTCCACAGAACCTTTCCTGCGTTGGGCGCTGTCACAATGTGACCGGGTTAAAATCCTAAAGCCCGAATCTCTGGCCCAGGACCTGAAGGCGAGGTTGGACCGCATGGCGGGGAGGGAAGCCCATGCCTAAGAGCGAAACCGAGCTCCAGCGCCTCCTGTCCCTGCTTCCCTATCTGAACCGGAGGAAGGGCTACTCCATCAAGGCCGTGGCCAAGGAGCTGGGTATTCAGATCCCGACATTGTTAAGGGACCTCGAACGGTTGTCGCTTTGTGGGGTTCCACCGTACGGCCCCGCAGACTTGATCCTCGCCTCTGTGGACGAGGAGGGCAAGCTGTATATGGACTCTGCAGGGCAGTTCAAGGCCCCCCTGCACCTTACACTCCAGGAAGCCCTGGCCCTCCGCCTTGCCGTGTTGCCTCTCCTGGAACCCAGGAAGAGCTCTTATGCCCGGATCTTCCGATCCATTCAGTCTAAGATCGATTCCGGCCTCCTGCCCGGGGACCGGGAGGCAGTAAACTTGCTTACGAGGAAAATGGTCGCCGAGACACTGGACCGCTCCTCGGCCCGGATTTTGAACCTCCTTCGCCAGGCTCGGGCGGATCAAAAGACCGTCGAGATGGTTTACTATATCGCTTCTTCCGGGGAGCTGGCACAGCGCAGGATTGACCCCTACGGGTTTTTGCACCACGCTGGGCAGTGGTACGCAGTGGCTTTTAGTCATTACGCCAAGGATGTGCATAATTACAAGGTCAGTCGGATCCGGGAAATCAAACTACTACCGGACCATTATAAGATCCCAGCGGGATTCGATATCGCCCAGTACCACACCGGTCTCCTGTTCGAGCCCACGGGACAGGAACAGGAGGTGAAGGTCTGGTTTTCACCTAATATAGCTCGTTGGATCGTGGAGGCGAGCCACAACGTAAAGCTTCAGAAGGATGGATCCGCCATCATGACTCTCGAAGCCAACACCTTTGCCTGGATCGCCCGCTGGGTCCTAAAATATGGGGAGGATGCCAAAATTCTGTCCCCCCTGGAAGCTAAACTTGAAGTGCAAAAAATAATAAACAAGCGATTAAACACCTGACCTTTTGAATGCGAAGGAGCCCTGATGCCGTCCTATTCCCACAGCAGACTTTCCACCTACGAGAGTTGCCCCCAGCAATACAAACTGATCTACATTGACAAAGTGGAGGTGGAGGCCTTCGAGGGGATCGAGCTCTTCCTGGGCTCCAGGGTCCATGATGTTCTAGAGAAGCTCTATAAGGACTTGGTCCTATCCAAGATGAACACCCTGCCTGAGCTCCTGGCGTTCTATAAGGAGGTGTGGCTTAAGGAGTGGCACGATGGCGTAAAGGTTGTGAAGAAGGGCTTCACTAGGGACCACTACATTGCCTCGGGAAAGGCCGCGATTGCGAAATATTACCGCCGCTACGAGCCCTTTGACCAGACTACGACCCTCCAGACTGAGGGCATGGTTCACTTCACCATTGGGGACTACCGTTTCACGGGCTACATTGACCGCCTGAGCCACGACGGCAAGGGAAATTACGAGATCCACGACTACAAGACAAACCGCAGCCTGCCGACCCAGGAGAGGCTGGACCAGGACCGCCAGCTTGCCCTGTACCAGATCGATGTCCAGCAGAAGTTCCGGGATTTGAAGCGGGTCCGGCTGATCTGGCACTACCTGCTCTTTGACCAGGAGCTCTCATCTCAACGCTCCGAGGCCCAAATGTCTGACCTTAAGAAGCAGGTGCTTTCCCTAATTAAGGTGATTGAGAAGGACGACAAGTACACACCCAAAGAGAGCCCGCTCTGCGACTGGTGCGGTTATACCGAGCACTGCCCGGCCAAAGCCCACGAGCTCAAGGTCGCGGATCTGCCCCCGAACAAGTATTTGAAGGAGAAGGGGGTGGTGCTGGTGAATAAGTATGCGGCCCTGCAGAACGAGATCTGGGATCTGAACCAGAAAGCGAAGGAGTTGAAAAAGGAGCAGGGACTGGTGGAGGAGGCGGCGGTCAATTATGCCGACAAAGAAGGGGTGACGAGCCTCACCGGGAGCGGATACAATTTAAGCATTAAACTTGAGGAATGGCTTCAGTTTCCGTATTCGAATGACGAGCGGCGTGAGGATCTGGAGGCCTATCTGAAGAAGGCCGGGCTCTGGGACGAGGTCTCGGGCTTGGACTTGGGGGCGCTACGATCTCTGGTGGAGGAGGAGGGGGCGGACCCGCGGGTGATTAAAAACATTCTTGAGTTCGCTGAGGAACAGGAAGGGTATAAAGTGAAGCTGGTGAAGAAGAAGGAAGGGGAATGACATTTAAATCGGCTTGTTTTAGCTCAGTCAAATCTGGTGAATTACTTTTAGGTGTTTAACAACAAAGAAAGAGAGGTAAAATGAACGCTCTTCCCAACATCATTACAGTACTAAACAAGGAACTCCGCAAAATTGATACTTATACTCGAGTAGATTACCAAACAGAGCTCGGAAAACATTTACAGGAAGGCAATTATGATTCAATAATTGTGGATAATGCGGAAATATTAACTGACCTTCTTCGCGAGACAGAGCTGATCGATAGGGACTCTTCACTCCGCTTTCTAAAAAAGCAAATTGACAATATCGACATACTATTTGCTGAGGTAGGGGAAAAAACAAACAAACTTCGCCGCCTTCTGCTTGTCGAAGACAAGCTCCTTAAAAATCCCGACTCAAAACGGAAAGTACTTGCCCAAATTCTTGAGTACGCTCAAATGGCACAGGATAAATGGGAAGCCGATGAACTAATAAAACGGCTTCCAGATCACGCAGAATGGCTCAAAGAAAATCAAGATGATTTAGATGAGATTTTAACTGAAGGCAAATTTTTGCTTATCATCTGCGGTGACCGACTTGATCCAGACTTGGTGCGATTTGCCTCTCAGATAGACCCACAAAAACTAAGGCCAAACAACTTGAGTGAGCTCTGTCTAGTCTCAATAGCAATTTACACCAATAAATTAAAAAAGGAACATTTACTTATACCCAACTTGGTTGGTAAAATAAAAGGTAGTAAGCGTGAATATACAATAAGGGTTAAAGTATTCAATCATGCCGGTAATCCATTAAAAGCGGATATAAACCTAGGAGAAACACAAGAACAAACCGATATTTACGACAGATCCCCGATTACCTTAAATAAGTTATTAGCACAATCAACACCAATATTTAAGCCAATTCTTGCCCATTTAGCGGAACTTGTTGTTGAGAAGGGTAGTGATGTTATTACAATCAAACCACGCAAAAAGGAAATACGATATAGGGGCTATTTGCCTATATATAATTCCAGAGATAAATTGATAAGCCTCTTCAGCATATGCAAAGACTCTATAGGTATATTCCCATACAAACTTGATCATCCTGCTGCTCAAAAACTCGAGGAAACCTACAAAAGAAAGATTGAAGACCTCTTAGGGGTTAAGTTAATACCTGAAAAGGAGTATTATATTGATCCTGAAGACAATAAGGTTATTACAAAGCTTTCAAAACCTTCTATTCGCAAGCAATTTATTGATATTGTTTTAGAAACAGCCCAAAAGATGCAGACGATAACTCGTTAATTATAAAAAGTGACCAAACTCCAAAGGTTAGCAAAACTCATAAGGTCATGTACTGCATGTAGCTTGCATAAAACTAGGAATAAAGCAGTGCCTGGGTATGGCGACGAGAGATCCAAAATCATGTTTATTGGGGAAGCCCCAGGCTATCTTGGAGCTGATCAAACCGGTATTCCTTTTACAAGGGATAAAGCAGGGAAATTATTTCAAAGGATGATTATTGAACTCGGCTTTTCTAATGCAGTTTCCGAAGAAGATGAAAAGCCGATCTTCAAGGGTGTTTATGTAACAAATATAGTTAAATGTTGCCCCAAAATATATGATAAAAAAGGAAAGGCCCGAAACAGGAAACCAACCAATGAAGAACGAGATGCATGTAAGGGCTTTATTGATGAAGAGATGAATATATTAAAGCCCGTATTTATAGTTCCGATGGGTAAAACGGCTACAAGCTATGTTTTGGGGAACAATGGCGATCAAATGGAATATATCCACGGGAAATTATTAAGGGTTGGAGGAAGAAATATCATCCCAATATACCATCCAAGTGCAAGGTGTTCTCTGAAGACTAAAGCCTTAGATTTCAAGAAAGTATTTGAATTAACGTCAATCCGATGAAGTAACGGGAGGATTAGAAATGGAAAAGCGGGTACGATGTTTCATGAAGTATTATAAATTGTATGAAGGCCGTTCCGGTGGCTGTGATGATGACCTGCCTAAATTTAAAGCTTGGGTCAATAAGTCTAAAGAATTTAAAGACAAGGTGTTTAAAGTCTACCTTTATACATGGATTGGAGAAGTTCATAATGCTGAGAAGCTTTGGAATTTGGGAGTTAGACTAATAGACAGACAAAAGGAAATCGAAAGTAAAGTAAAGGATCATATTGAAGATATTAAAACAAGCAAACATAGAACAAGACATGGTTATGAAAATCAAATTAAGCCTGAGGTACTCGGTAAGGCGGTTACTTCTTTGAGCTTGAACTTTCCTAAACTATGCGATTACATTCAAAACAATGAAAGTACCTTCGATGGGGTTTTCAAGAATCAAGAGGGCTGGCTCGGTTCGGGATTGAATACCACACTTTCAAAGTGGGATTTCATTGAAAACCTGAATCATGTTGGGATATTTAAAGGGAAACCCGAAAGATTGTATGTTTGCAAACGTCAAAAGACAAATGGCATGCGTCAAGGTTTTGAGTTAATAATGGGTCAAGATGTGGGCAGATTTACCGATAAACTTAGTGAAGTAAAGGAATATAAGTTTTTAAATGAATGCAAAAAGCATATCTCAGAAGGAGTAAAAATTAACCTTTTTCAACTTGAATCAGCGCTATGTGAATTCCAAAAATTAGTTGGTCCAAAACGTTATAAGGAAGGCATAAAAGAAATCAGTCATTTAAAGATAAATGAAGATGAATTAATGGCAATTTGTAAAGAGTGGTCTAAGGTAAAAAACGAGTAGAAAATTAGCGGACTATCTTTGGTTGGATAGCGGGGTGGGTAAAGAAAAGAAAAATCCCATTGAAATACTCAACTCACCTTAAGCTTTTCATGAAAAGGTAGGCGTAGCCTTTTAATTTTAAACACTTTGTTTATCTGGGCAGCGATTGACTCAGTTTCCCCCTCAACCTCTCCAACTCCTTTTCCAACACATCAAGAAGGACCTTAGCTTCCGAGCTCTTAGGAGCATAAACTTTTAAATGCCTTCGATCTTTCATATGGCGTTCCAATAGCAACTGTTCTCCGATCGAGGCTATTCCTGGATCCTGGGCTTTCTCGGCCAGGGAAACAGCCCAGGCGAACCAGTTTGAGCTGAGTCGACCCCGGGAGGCGAGGCAGGCCTCTAAGGCGTACAGAGCAGCCCTCCGGTGAGCACCAACATCCGAGCAAAAATGCGCCGCCCAAGCGCACCACAGGCTCCACAGGCGGTAATTCTGCCACCGTCTGCTCATTGGGACGGCGTCGGACAGGAGGACCTCTTTTGGGCGTAGCCTAAGGGTGATCATCCTTCCAATCTCGGTACGTTCGTTCTCCAGGGGCAGAATGGCAGTGAAAAGGAACTTGCACGACTCGCAGCGGAACAGGATAGCATCGAACCAAGCCCGACTCCGGCGGTCGTAAAAAGCCACAGAGTCCTCGTCCCAGAAGCTCTCTTCCTCCCCGCACCGCTCGCACTTCATCTTTTCTATTTCCCCTTTTAGAATCCGACTCCCTTCCCGGGCTTCTTCATGGAAGCGACCGCTTCCTGAAGTCCCGCCCCGGTCAGCACCCCCCTCTGCTCAACAATGCAGTCCGAGTAGGCCCGGGTCACGGCCTCGGCGAGGTGCGCCCCGGTGTACCCCGCCGTCTGCCGGGCAAGGTTCTCCATGTCCTTCTCCGTTACCTCTCTGGGTAGGGCCCCGTCCAAGCGGTTTAGGAACATCCCGAACAGCCGCTTCCGCTCCGGCTCGGCCGGGGGTTTGATCTCAAGGACCACATCGAACCGTCCCGGGCGGTCGGCCAGGGCCCGGTCTATGACCTCCGGGCTGTTTGTGCTCGCCATCACGATGATCTCTTCGTTGGCCCGAACCCCGTCCAGCTCGGCTAGCAGGGCGGCGAGGAATACGTTCTCGTGGCGCGGGGCGCTCCTCCGCTCCCCGCCGATCAGGTCCAGGTCCTCGAAGCACAGGAGGCTTGGCGCGAGGCCACGGGCGGTCGCGAACACCCGGGTGATCTCCTCCGGCTCGTTGAAGGTTTCCGTGGAGGCCACGATCCCGGTAACCCCCTCGGCCTCTCGGAAAAGGCTTTTGAACAGCATGGTCTTCCCCGTCCCCGGGGGCCCATACACGAGCACCCCCCTGCGGGTGGGCAGTCCCGCTTTCCGGAGAGAATCGGCGTTCCGCAGCCACCCCAGGGTGTTCTTGCGGATGACCCGATAGAGGTCTTCTGGCAGGACGACCTCCGAGGCGTTCAGGACGGCCGGGCTCATGAACGCCATGTCCGCGCCTCGGCGGGAGAGGCGAAGGTAGAGCTTCTGCCCTTTGTAGAAGTTTCCCCGCTCCAATTTTTCGATTAGACGGTCGTGGAGCCGCTCGGCTTTCTCCGCGTCCCTCAGGTGGTATAGAATGTCCAGGGTCGTTCCACAGTACTCCCGTTCATAAATATGGAACACGAACGGCGTGTCCTGATGGCGGATGAAGTAAGCTCCTTCCGAGACGACTTTCCGGTTCTTCCCGAAAGCCACCTCCACGCCGAAGTGCTCCGCCGGCCGGTCCGAGTCCGTGTTGGCGAGGACCTGGACTGTCTCAGCCTCGCGTTCCGCGAAATCGGCCAGCACGACGGCCAGGACAGAGTGGAGCACCGTAGGCCGGGTTATGGTGAGCGTTCCGATCTCCCTCATCCCACCCAGAAGGAATACCTCGAGCTGGTTCGGCTTCTTGGTTTCATCGAGGCCCATCAGGCGCATCCCGATAAGGCGCACGATCCGGTTGATCTGTCCTCTGGATAAGAACATCTTCTCCTCCTTGTTTTCGTCGGGTTCCTTATCGTATAGAGAATCGTCCAAAAATAACGCTTCCTCCTTGGGTACATTCCCCAACTCGCGCTCGAGGAAGAAATGGCGCTTCATTTTATCCCAGTACTCGCTCCAGCTCGTCCTCATTCGTTTTCGCGGTTCATTTATGTTCCCCAGCAGGTCTTAAAACCCTATTTCCTTCTCTTTCCCCTCCTTCAACGTCCTCAGGCTGTTCTTGAGATCCAAGGTATTGAGGACGGGTTTGCGGTCGAACAGGCACCGCGAAGCGGCCTTGGTGACGACCTCCGCGAGGTGCGCTCCACTCAGTCCGTTGGTCGCTTCCGCAAGGCTGGCGATCTCTTCCTCATTGACTTCAGATCGAACTCCGTCTCTTAGCCGTCCTAAGAAATGGCCAAGCATCCTTTTTCGCTCCTCCTTGCCGGGAAAAGTGATCTCCACCTTGAGGTCGAACCGCCCAGGCCGGTCAGCCAATGCCTTGTCGATGACATCCGGGAAGTTGGTGCTGGCCAGGGTCACGACCTCCTCATTTCCTTTAATTCCATCCAGTTCGGCGAGGAGGGCCCCGAGCATCTTGTTTGTGTAAGAGTTCAGGGTTCGGTCGTTGCCGATGAAATCCAGATCTTCCAGGAACACCAGCGTGGGCCGGAGCATCCGGGCCAGTTCGTAGACCTCAGTGACTTCCAGCGGCCCCTCCAGTGATTCCGCGGAAATGAAAATGCATGTAATCCCCTCGGCCCGGGCGCAGAGGTTTTTAAAGAGAAGGGTCTTGCCGGTGCCCGGCGGCCCGTAGAGGAGAAGGCCCCGCTTGGTGGGCAAGCCCGACCGCTTCAGCGCCTCGGCGTTACAGAGCCAGCCCAAGCTGTTCTCCGAGATGGCCAGATCGAGCGAATCCGGCAGGACGGCCTGGATCTCCGCCCAGCCCTCGGTGTTCAGGAATTTCAGGCTCCATTTGGCAAGGTGGGAATTCTGTTCCTTGACGAAGATAAGTTTTTGGCCTTTGTAGAAATTACGGCGGCAGAAGCGTTCCTCTAGACCCCCCAGGAACTGTTCGGCGACCATATCGTCCCCGGAGCGGAAGTAAACTGCTGCCGTTGCCGAGTCTCTGATGCTCCATTGGTCCACGAAGACGTGGACCACGAGGGGAATGCTGCGATAGCGGAGGAAATAATATCCTTCGAACACAACCACAGCCTGCTTCCCAAAGCCTACCTCTAAAGTCTGGACCAACGGAAGAGTGAGTTCCCCCCAGTCGTTCGTGATTTCCAGCACTTCGGCCTCGGCCTCCAGATGCTCTTTCAGGCTCATTGCGAGTAGCGGATGCAGGACTCCTGACTTGGTTAAAGTCCGGTACCCGTAATCTCCAGTGGGCACTTGGAGGAACTCCTTGATCTTCTTCTGGAAGGTTCCCCGAGTGCCCAGGAGCCTGTGTCCGATCAGGGTCGTCATGCTCTCGAGGTCTCTTGTTGTGAATCCCCTAGCCATCGCTTACCTCCCTTCCCCTTTGGGGTTGGGTTTCTTGGTTTTGGTATCATTGAGGGCCTCTTTAAGGGTACTGGCGATCTCCTTCGAGCTCATGAAGTAAGTGTAGGCAAGGAAAAGGGCGCCCACGAGGAGAAGGAAAAGGGCAACGAAAAGGCACCCTTGGGTATTGGGATCCGTGGCCTTCCCAAGGAGATAGCCAACAAAGGCCAAAGCCAGAAACATCGTGTTTAACAGAGTACGTAACATTTTAACCTCCTTGTTATCAAACAGTTAATGAGTATTCATCGTTATTGATGATGTGTTTTATTCATTTTCATTTTGCCTTATTATACCCCTGAGGGAGGACAGAATTTAGGGTATGGGCCACTGGGTAGGTCAGCTTAATAATATATTGCATAACAAAGTTATTATACTCTTCAATAGTGCGAACCTTTAATATTGAAGTATAAATATCGTTTGCAATTTGATTTCATTATTGATATAATAAGGACGACAATTTCCCATAACAAAACAACATCTAATTTTAGAAAAATAAAAGATGGAGATGTCAAATGATAAATATTGAAAGTTTATTGTCGCAAGCCCAGGTTGATCGACTTGTTTCATTTGCAATTAATAAAGATAAAGAGAGGTTTGAAACAAGTAAAGAATGGCTTGGTGGAAAAGATGAATTGCCTTTTTTTGTTGATCCACGACATCGTGAGATTTGGGGTCCAGAGAAGCAGTTATTATTATTCTGGCTATGTAGTGTCATTGATACGCAAAAAAATCCTGCAGAAATTTGGTCAAAAGGGCGAGAATCTATGGAAATATTAGCTGAGAAATGGATAAACTCAGAAAACGCGATAACTAAAAGTGATATTGAAAAATATAGTTACACGCGCCATAGTTTGTACATTCCAAAACATCTAGAAAAAACTCTAAGGACGTTGAGTCGTTTCAATAAGAATATATCCCATTTCATTATATCAGCAATAACAGAAAGTCAAAAAACAATGCCTATCGAAAGACGAATATACTTTGTTTTCGAAAATTTATGTAATGAATTATTTAGATTTCAGCCAGAAAAAGTTTCCACTGAGGACTCAATAGGTACCTACAAAAGGGTATGGATGTTCTTAATGTTCATAAGAAGAGATAAAAAACTTGTTAAGGATCTCATGGAATGCGCGTTTAAAAGTAGTGGGGTAGAGAGAAATATAACAGACATTTGGTATTCCGAAGAATTTCCAGAAATACAATGTGAATTGCCTGTTGATTCGAGGGTAAAAGGGTTTTTCAAAAAAATTGGTATAAATTGCAGTGAAATGCTAATAGGACGATGGGCACACGATGAAATTGGCCAAAAGAGGAAATTGCCCCCCTCTATTATGGACGTTCTTTTTACTTTGAAAAATCAAGAGCAAGAAGACCTTGCAATAGAAATTCTTAAGATTTAGAATATCCCCCCTTGTGAAGAGTCGAAGGCGGCCTTCTGGCCGCCCTTTTCTTTCCTTCCTTTCATAAATAAGCCCGGCCTTCCTGTCCTGAACTGCTTTTCTGGATCCGAGAAGAGTACACAAACACCCCCTAAAGGGTTCTTCCGGCCGCTTTCCCTCCTAATATCTGATCCGAACGAATCGCAATCACTGTTATCCCCCAAGTCACTTTTTGTCTTTGATTAGAATGTAGTGAACTTCAATGGGAGGCATTTCCCCGGTACGTCGGCAATTCTCCCATTGCTTTTGCAAGGTAGCGATTTTAGCGTCGTACGCTTGGATCTCCTCGGTGAGTTTGTGGTACTTGATCAAATCTCTGCCGAGGTGATCAAACTGACTATCCTTCTCCGCTCTCCGAACCTTCTCCAGTTCGCCGGAAATACCCATTAGGATTGACCCCAGAGCCATCAATCCAAGGCCGGTTTTTATTTTGCCTCCTGCACTCATTGTAGACCTCCTTTCGCATAACTTTATTTTTCACCGCTCTTTCAATTGTGAAGGGGCAAGGTCGTCATATCCGGGTCAGTGGAGAGACTTGGTCTCGCCCCTTCACAGGCTTTCCTTGAAGGCAATTGTGACCTGAGAGTTTTTTAGAAGGTTACCCTTGAACGGGCTTTACCCGAAGCCCATTTTGGTTTAATGATATACGGGAGGGGGGACAGAATTTTGGGTCGAAGCTTTTTATACCTTTTGATTTGAACCATCCTCCCTTTTCATTTTGACTTTCTTGCCAATGCGAACCAAATTGTTTACCTCCCTTCCTCCAGACTCCCGGCCTCAGCCTGGGCCCTGTGCTTGGCGCAGAGCCCCTCGATGCACTTCACGACCTCGCCAGTGGTGTGCAGGCGGAAATAGGATAGGAATACCGCACTCCCGTAAAGGAGCGCGAGGACAACTAAAAACACGAGCCGCAACCCCGGATCTCCCGCGTTTCCCATGGCGTAGCCCAACAAGGCGAGGCCTAAGGTCATTACATTAAACAAACTACGAAACATACTTAACTCCTTTTCAATAAAGGGTTTACTACCTATTCTTCTCGATAAAGGCAAGGTTTCTATCAACCCAACGTCTAAATAGTACTCTCGAGGGGGGACTAAATTTAATCCATTGACCATTCCTTATTTCATTCAGAACTATTTCTGTCCCCCCTACACTTTATAATTACGCATGAAGGTCGGAAGAATTGACCGTTTAAAAGGAGACTGTTTTGAGGAAGAGGAAAGGCCACCGGAGGAAAAAAACACTAAACGTAACCAATCTACCGGGCCTCGGGGGTGCCCTCCGTGCTTTACACGATACCAAGAAGGTCCTCGCGGAAAGAAGAGCAAAGGCTCTCCTGTCCATTGAGGACCCTGAGAAGGGAGTTGGTTCACGAACCCCGGACGCTCAACATGAAATCCCGTTAAATTGAAAGGAATACACTATGAAAGCCAAACCGTTTCCATCCATCCCCTGGTCCAACCATGCCATCTTCGGTATCGCCAAGATCTTCGCTGAGAGAGCAGCAGATCAATTTGACGAGTACGAGGGGCATGTTCCCCTGTGTTTCGTCTTCCCGCGGGGACGGGACTCTTCCTTAGTGGAGCTGAATGCCCCCAAGGAACGAATCGAATTATGGACCTATTACCGGAAGCTCGGGATGGAGATCCGGGAGTTCCTGGGTTGCCGGCCTGTAGGCATTGTCACGATCGCCGAGGTCGGCCATGAGGAACACCCGAAAGGGAAGGACTACAAGGAGACCCTGGACATCTTGGTCGAGCACAATGGCCGTCAGCCTTTCCTGATAAGGTATCCCATCCAAGTTCTAATCGGGCCGGAGGGGGAGATGAAGCGCCGGGTCAACCGGGCCGGAATCTTACTAGGGTACGGTCGCTGCGACCACCGGAGCATGCTCGGTCACTTCGTCTTAGGTCCGGGAAAGTTGCACCCCGACCTCGGACCCAGAACAATGCCAACCTGTGACTTCAATTTGGGACCTTTCTGGAAATGGATCTCGGATCCGGAGAAAAAGGTCGAAGGTCCGCAAAAAGTCGAGAAAACCGGAACCCCGACCCTGTCCGACAGCAAAAGCGCCAAGTCATAGCAAGGAAAACCATGGCTTTGAACTTTGGAGTCCGGGAAAGTTTTGTCCCCCCTCTATGATATCCTAATACCCGTTGTTTGAAACGAATAGGGCTGTAACAGGAGGTGGTATTGAAGAAGGACCGAAAGAAAAAGAGGGGAGTGGATATCACCTTAGCCTCCGGGGCCGGTGAAGCCCTCAAATCCCTGCACGAGGCCAGGAGGAAGCCTGTCAATAAGCGAAGGGCTATGCTCGCCAGGATGGTCGAGGAGTCTAGGAGCAAAACCGGCACTCCAAAAAGAGGCCAGCAGGAACTTAATTTCGGAGTTCGGGAAAGAGGGGAAAGGTGACCCACAAGGTCTTTCTTCCGCTCCCCCAAAACAGACTTCCAACGCTTGTAGATAGGGCTCAAATAATGATCCTTGAAAAGGTACTATTTTTATGATAGACTTTCAACGTAAAGGTTTCCTTTGGATGATAAAAAGTTGTTAGTAAATATCTTCCTTCAGGAACCTTTGATTAAGAACTGTCCGGGAAAGGATCAGGAACTTAAATGTGGCATGTGGCTGCCAAGGATGAGTGATGCCGTTTGAGTCGTTTGAGGAGGAGGAAACGCGGTTACGGGAAGCTGTCCGGCTGGCTCCGGATGACGCCGAGGCACACTTCAACCTCGGGTTCCTGCTCAGGAGGTTCTTGTGTGACATGGAAAAGACGAAAGAAGCGGAAAAGGAGCTCAAAGAAGCCCTCCGCCTGAATCCCGGACACGACCAAGCGTTATGGAGGCTTGCAGGAGTCCTTTTTAATCATGCGAAATATGCCGAAGTGGTTCCAGCATTCTTGGAGTCGATCCGCCGCAACCCGAAAAGAGACCACTCCTCCACAAGGTGGCAGATCGGATATGCCCTCTTGAGGCAGTGGAAATATCAAGAGGCCGAAGAATGGTTCCGCAAATCCCTCCGCAAGGACAGGACTTATGAGCGGGTTCGGTACGACCTTAGCGAAGCCTTATGGAAACAGGGAAAGTTCAAAGAGGCTGTGAAGGTCCTGCTCAGGCCTCCCCGGATGAAACGTGGAAATCCCGAATTCCACTACAGGCTCGGCCGGTGCTACGCGCAGTGGGGCAAAGAGAAGGAGGCCCTGAAAAGCCTTCAATCCACCATCGCGAAGTGGTCCCGGCAACTGGAAGCCGTCGTAAAGGAAAGGCCTTCCAAAAATAGGAACCCAGCCCATGAGGATCCAAGGGTAGGTACCCTGGAACGTTTCATGCTGTGGCTGAGTCCCGATTTGAAAAGCGACGGGGAGTGGGACAGCCTGAGAAACGACAAGAGGTTTAAAAAACTGGCCGCAGATACGGAGAGACTTTGGGCCAAGAGGGAAAAGGCGTTGAAAATGTTTAAGATGAAGAGGCTTCGGGTAGAGAGAAAGGTAACACGGAAAAGCAAGGATAAGTGATGCCGTTTGAGTCGTTTGAGGAGCAGGAAACGCGGTTACGGAAAGCTGTCCGCTTGGCCCCGGACGACGCCGAGGCGCACTACTTACTGGGGGATTTTCTTCAAGCGAAGTATTGGAAATATCAAAAAAGACGTAAAGAGGCAGCGGAAGAACTCCAGGAAGCCGTGCGGCTGAATCCCGGACATGACAGAGCATTTGCGAGACTTGTATATGTGCTCTTGCCTGTCCGGAAGTATGAGGAAGCAGCACGGGCCGGCCGTGAAGCGATTCGCTTGAACCCGAGATACGATAACTCCATCACGAGATGGCAGATCGGACACGCCTACTTCCTCCAGGGGAATTTCGAAGAAGCCGAGAAAGAATTTCGCAAATCCGGACCAATAAGAATGGCGAAGCTTGACCTCTGCGAAACGTTATGGAGACAGGGAAAGTACGAAGAAGCTGAGAGGGAACTTCTCCGATTGCTCCGGTTGTCCCAGGAGGACCCGGAATTCCATTACAACCTGGGGCGGTGCTACGCGCAGTGGGGCAAAGAGAAAGAAGCCTTAACAAGCCTTGCGGCCACCTTGGACAAATGGTCTGATTCTTTGGAGGCACTTCTAAAAGAGCAGACCTCCCCCAAGGGGAACAGAACGCAGGAGGCTAAGCGGGCGGCCACCTTGCAGGACATGTTACGCCTGCAACCCTGCCTTGAAAAGGATAAGGAGTGGGATAGGCTGAGAAAGGACAAGAGGTTCAAAGAGCTGGCCGCGTCTGCGAAGAGGTTATGGTTCAATCAGGAGAAGGCGCTGAAGGCGTTTAAACGGAAGAGACTTTGGGCGAAGAAAAGGGCAACACCGCAGAAGGATGAATAGGGGCTGTTCATGATCGTTGATTATGAAGGTAAACGCTATACCGGGAACAGCACAGAAGAGATTGTTGAGAAGATCCGGGGACATCTCAAAATAGAGCCTACAAGCGATTGGGAACCAGTAAGGCGGATTTTCGCGCGTATGGCCTTTCGCGTTATCAATCTGAGGTCCGCGAAGATCATACTTGACCCACAATACGAAAATGATCGGAAGGGGATGCTCGCCGAAATAGCTAAACTCGATTCCATCATTCATACGGTTGGGTATTTTAAAAACCCCACTCTCCTTGCAAAATTGGAGGGAAAAGGATTTCTAAACCCTTTGTACGTTCTGGCATACGGAGAACTGACGGGAGAGATGCGGGTTGACCAGACGGGAGACGACCTGAGAAAAGACATTGACTCAGCAAAAAGGGACCTCCTTCAAATCCTGCCATTTGAACTTGTAAGCGTTGAACAAAGGAAGGCTTAAGATACTTTTACCTCTTAATGAAAAAGGAGGAATTTGAAATGGGGAACCAAAAGAATTCTACTGATAAAACGTCATGGTCCATTAAAGAGATTCGCGAACTTTTCAAGGGCGAGTTCGTATATATTGCCGAGAAGTTTAATATTACACTAATGAGTTTGAATGCCTTAACTCAATCTAAAGCACCAGGAGTATACGTATTTTGGAAGCATAATTCTGTAATTAAAGTGGGCCGCAGCCTTACAAATGCTATGGCCCGAGCACTTCAACACATTGGTCCCGATGACACTGGTAATAAGGCGGATCAAAAGGAAAAAGATTGGAGAAGAGTCCTTCCGAGAGACCAGGGAATGAAAGTACTGAAAAACGATGAACTCTGCCATTTATTATTATTTACTATTAAAGAACGGGATGATCGACACTGGATTGCGGCTCTGGAATTATTCTTAGAAGACCATTTGGAACCAGAAATCCGGTCAAAACGACATTAGAACAATGAGAGCCAAGAGTTAAAATACCTCTCAGTAGCAAGAGACATGAAGGCCACTTCAAAGCCCCAAACTCTTTAGTAAATAACTAACTCTTTTGTTTTAGGGTATTATTTTAAATGGAGGTGGTGTATGCAGGTTATCAAGTTCCAGAACAAGGCCCTGGATGTCATGCTAGACCAAGCAACTCAGGGTTACAAAATTAAGGGGAAGAAGGAAAGGATAGGTGTTCTACTGGGCCGAAAGATTCCAGGGGGCAGTTACGAGGTAAAAAAGGCTGTTTCCTACCGAGGGGGTGAGCGGGGAAGGACCTGGGTTGATTATTACGAACCAGACCTCCTCCGTCGGGTGCGAATCCTGGTTAAAAAGCATCGACTTGCATGGTTGGGGTTATATCACACACACGTGGAGTCCGCGGGATCATTGTACCACGCCCTTTCGGAGGTTGACAAGGAGAGCTTCCTGGATTCTTCTAATGTCATTGAGGTGACTGTGAATGTGACGTTTTCAGATGATCCAGGCCGTAAGGTTGGGCGAGCCTCCAAGACCCTTTTCGTTACGGATGGAGAGGATAATCGTTACTTGATTAAAGGGTACGTGAAGTCTACCCGGGGCATCCGCCAGGTTAAGGCCACAGCCCCAAACCTAACCAAGTGGACCATGAGGAATGAAACGTGACTATCGGCCGCTCCTTCCAAGATCCCCTTGCGGTTCCGTGCCCCTCCTGCGGTGACCGGGAGCTTTACCGCCTTTCGCCAGAAGATTTGGATGCGGTCACTTTTGCTCATGAGCCCTATCCCATCCTCTGTAAGGTCTGCACCCGGAAGACCTCTGTCCCCTTTTTAGTTTGCTTCTTTGTAAGGGCCGGCCGTTATTCCGAGGCCCTTTCTGCACTCTGCACAAAGGTAACTCCCCGATACTTCGCAATCCCTGCCGGTCAGCCCATCCGACCCTTCAATTCTGAGGATATCTGGCTCCGACTTCTCACGGATTGTGACTATGGGTCCCGGGACCTCGCCTCGGTTATCAAGAAATCCAAGTTGTCCCTCAGTGAGTTCCTTATCATCAAAAATACGGAATATGTTGAGCAGCGCCCGGATTGGTGGCTGTTTCAGGCTTACGACGAAAGGTCTACGGAGCCTGAGAAACTCGTCTATCGGTTGAGGGATATTGCGGTGTTTGGTGGCATCCAGTTCAAGGCTTGGCTCCTTCAAGCCTGGCTTCTCAATAAGCTCAAACGCGGTAAGGAGGCGATGTTGATTCTGCGCCTTCTTACGGACAAGTTGTTTGGCGAGAGGCCTCTCGAAGATGTCCTGGCGCCCAGTCCGGCGCATTCCACGGTTGCTCCTTTGAGTGTGCTCTTCCGGCTCTTGGGTCTGACCGAGCTGGACATGGGTCGGGAAGCGTCCGGGTTTGCTTGGCTTCAGCTTGCAGGGGAGGCCAGGTTTACAACCTACGAGGCGGTGTGTCAGAATGGGGAATGTCTATCGGAGATTGAATTATCTCGTGACCTTCTGGCTCAGTCTGGGGCTGTAGGAGAGATCTATCTGGAGTCGGAGAAGGTGCGGCTGGAAATGCTGGCCCGCTCGGGATTTAAGATAAACTGAAGGACTATGAAGGTCATCCAAGTTATTGACTTGGTAAAGAAGTTCGGCCCCTTGAGCGCGGTTGACAGCATCTCCTTCGCGGTCGAGGAGGGGGAAATCTTCGGGCTAATCGGTCCGAACGGCGCCGGAAAGACCACGACCTTAAGGATCCTCGCCACCCTACTGACCCCGACTTCAGGGGTAGCCAGGGTCCTGGGCCTTGATGTCTGTAAGGAAGGGGACCGGATCCGGAACACAATCAGTTATCTACCGGAGGAGGCTGGAGCGTATCGGCGCCTGCGGGGTTTGGATTACCTGAAATTCATGGGTGAGTTTTATGCCCATGACCGGGCCGAGAAGCAGACGATGATCGCCCGAGCCCTGGAGGTTGCAGGCCTCAAAGAGCGAATCAACGACAGGGTCGGGACCTACAGCAAAGGCATGGTCCGCAAGCTCCTTGTAGCCCGGTCCCTGATGCACGACCCCAAACTCGCCATCCTGGATGAGCCAACCTCAGGCCTGGACGTGGTGAACTCCATGGCAGTACGGGATATCATCAAGGACTACGCCAGGAAGGGTACGACGGTGCTCCTGTCCTCGCATAACATGCTCGAAGTCGAGTACCTCTCCACCCGGGTTGCCCTGATCGACAAAGGACGGATCCTGGAGGTCGGTACACCTTCCGAGCTCAAGGACAAGCACGCTGCGGCGAACCTGGAGGACGCCTTCGTGAGGGCCGTGCGATGAGGAAATTCATCAACCTGCTCACCAAGGAACTGCGCGAGCTCCTGACATTAAGGGTGCTGGCGCCGTACGTGATTTTGGTGGGAATCATGTTCCTCGTCGGTCATCTGACTACTAGCGAGACGAAGCGGAGCAACGTACCCCTGGTCGTAGGGCTGGCCGACCTCGACCGTACTTCGTCTTCACAGGACCTAAAAGCGGCTCTGGAGAAGGACGATTACATTGTCCTGCCGTTAGTCGGAGCTAGGGCGGATTCGCTGGTCAAGGAGGCCGTTCGGGTCAAAGCGACGGTGCTTGTCATCATCCCCCATGGTTTCGAGCAGGCGCTCAGGGAGCGGCAGGGCACGGTAATTGGGGTTTACTCGATTCTAAAAACCTTCGGGTTTATGGAATCGATCAAAAAGGCGGCGGTCAAGAACATCCTTACGGTCATGAACCGTAAACTGTCGGACGACTACCTCCGGGAGCTTGCGCCAGGTTTGGACCCTGGAACGGTCAAAGCCCCGATCACCCCGCAGGAGTATGTCGTCTTCAAAGGACGGATCAGCCGGGGAAACATGGAGGAAGTGCTCGGCCTGATGATGGGCCAGACCATCATGGTCCCGATAGCGCTTTTAATTATGATACTTTCTACCGGGACCATGCTGGCTTCCTCGATCGGCCAGGAAAAGGAAAACAAGACCCTGGAGACGCTCATGACCGTGCCAGTCGCCCGGTTGTCGATCGTAGCAGCCAAGATGCTGGCCCCTTTAATCTTGGCATTAATAATTGCGGTTTTCTTTATGGTCTCGATGGGCAGTTATATGTTTTCGCTTGGCGCGATAAGTTCTAGCAATCCGGTAGCCAGCATTGTTTCGCAAGGCATGAATCGTGATCTTGGAATCGGTTTGGATGTCCGTTCAGACGTCTTGTTGGGCTTGTCGATCTTCCTTGCCGTCGTTGCGGCGCTGTCTCTGTCTACCCTCCTGGCCCTTTTCTCAAGAGACGCCAAGGATGCCCAGACGACCGTGACCCCGCTCATGATCCTCGTCATGCTTCCGTATTTCTTCTCGGTAATATTCGATCCTATTGCCATAAGCCTGCCCCTAAAAATCTTCATCTTCCTGATCCCTTTCTCGCATGCCTTCTTTGCCTTCAAGTTTTTACTTTTAGGCGAGGTCCTGCCGGTCGTGCTGGGAATCGTTTACCAGGCGGTATTTTCACTCGTCCTTTTGTTTTTCGCCTCCCGGTTGTTCTCCTCGGACCGTCTTTTGACGATGTCCTTCGGCTGGTTTTCTCGCCGAGGGAAATTGAATCCTATCCCTTGAGCGGAAGGGGAAGGCTTCATGCTGTTAGGGAAAGTCTCAGGTCCGTTAAAAGACACAAGGAAAAGGGGGTCTTGGGACCGCTTTTGGATATTTTGGAACGATTGGTTCGGGCTGCGAAATCTTAGGGGGGAGGAAAATCAGTTTTATAGTATTAGGATGGATTGGAATGGTGGGAGCAAGTCAAAAAGAAGTCAGATACCCTTCAAGAATTCGGAGTTTTGTCAGTCCTCTCTTCGAAGCAGATAATCACTGCATTGTTAGCAAACACCTTCTATTAATGAAGCCCGTTTACTCAGAATCCAAAGGTTTTAATATAGTATCTTTATGAGTTGCCTCGGTTGATATTAAAACCTGGAATATCCTTAAAAGTTTTAGAAATTGATATTCTTGGGGCAGGCAATCTCTTATTGATTCTAAAGCCTCTATTGATTTAGAGCCATCTTCTGCCATCTTAGGTATAATAATTTTAGGACCAGGCCTTCCAGCAAGTCTTTGGGAAAGGGAATATTTATATTGTACAGAAAAGGTAATTATCGGGACAGCATCCGGTGCGTAGGGATATAGTAAGTACCCTGCGTTGACTAGGCCCATGCCATAATACCCCATAATTTTAACGTAAAGGTTGGTTATAAGTTTAAGATTTAATTCTTTTTCAGATTCCAATTGCCCCTGTAAACCAAAGAGATTGAGTTGTCTGACCTCTTCAAGGTCCTCGGGGAATTCTTTTGGAAGTTGACTCAAATCAAAATCTGTTGGCTCCCCTTGCTCCGGAAACCTGCCTAAATGGTTCGGATTCTCTAAAATGGGCTTTCGGACTTGATAACCGTATGCGCTGTGATTTTCAATTATGCGAGGTATGTGTTTTCCTCCCCTGCCCATCAAGTCTTTGGCAATCTTCGGATCGAATTTCTTTTGCGCATATCCTTTCTTATCGTATTCAATAAAAGCTTTGTAATAAATTTCAAAGAGGGGAATTACAAGTTGTGGGTCAATAAGTTCATATCTTTTCCCATTAATTATGATAACAGACATTTTTACTCCTTGCGTTAAATGGCCAAAAGAATTTCAATCTATTTCTCAAACCCCTCTTCATTCGGCGTTACACCGGGGTCTTTCCGCTGTTTAGAAATCTGGAAAGTAAATTATTTCTCGATTCCGCGAGTGCGTTCGATCCCCAGTTTTTTCATCTTTCTAAAGAGCGAGCTGCGGTGGATGCCCAGGGCCCTGGCCGAGTTTTCCATCTCCCACTGATTTGCCTTGAGCACCGCGAGGATGTGGTTCCGCTCAAAGGTCTCTTGGGCGTTGGACAGGGCTTGCGCGGAGGGGTTGTAAGTTCGGGACTGTCCGAGCGAAGAAACCACTATGACCTCATCTAGGACCTCGGACGGGGAAAGGATGGTCAGGCGCTCAATGAGGTTGCGGAGCTCCCGGACATTCCCCGGCCAGGGGTGTTTGCGAAGTAGGTCCAAGGCCAAAGGAGCAAGGCGCTTAGGGGGCACATTGTTCTCTGAGGCGAACAGGGCAAGGAAGTATTCCGCAATAAGCGGGATGTCCTCCTGTCTTTCCTTCAAGGGTGGGACTCGGATGACCAAGACCGCTAGCCGGTGAAGCAGGTCCTCCCGGAAGTTCCCCTCTTCAACTTCCTTGGGCAGGTCCTTGTTCGTGGCCGCGATAAGGCGTACATCCACCTTCACGGGCTCCCGCCCCCCCAGTGGAACGATCTCCTTGTCCTCTAAGACCCTAAGGAGCTTGGCCTGCATGGAAAGGCTCATGTCCCCGATCTCATCTAAGAACAGGGTTCCACCCTGGGCCAAGGCGAACTGTCCCGGCTTACGGCCTGTGGCTCCGGTGAACGCTCCCTTCTCATACCCAAAGAGCTCGCTCTCGATCAGTTCGTGAGGCACCGCGGCGCAGTTGACCTTCACGAAGGGCCCCAGGGCCCTCGGGCTCTGTCGGTGGATGGCCCGGGCCACTAATTCCTTTCCCGAGCCGGTCTCCCCGGAGATCAGGACCGTAGCCTGGGCCGGGGCGACTTTTTCTACCAAATCCAGGACCTCGCGGATAGGCCGGGAGGTGCCCACAAAGCGGTATCGCTCCGAAACCTCGTCCTTGAGCCTCTGGGCGGTGTGTTCCAGGCACTTTCTCTCCAAGGCGTTCTTGACGGTCAGGAGTACCCGGTTCTCCTCCAAGGGCTTCTCGATGAAGTCATAGGCTCCCCGGCGGATAGCCTCGGTGGCCGTCGAGATCGTCCCGAATCCGGACATGATGACCACTAGGGCGTTCGGGACGCTCTCCCGCATCCGTTTCAGGACGTCCAGGCCGTCTCCGTCCGGGAGCTTGAGGTCCAGGAGCACAAGGTCCGGCTTCGCCTCCGAAAATCTCTGAAGCCCCTCGGTCGCGTTCCTGGCCAGCGCGATCTCGTACCCCGCTTCCTTCAAGACTTCGGAGAGAAGCGAGAGGATCGGCTGTTCGTCGTCAACGACCAGAATAGTCATGGTAAATTGAAAACCTGGAATGCTGATTTTACATCTTTCATTGATTCTTTCCCACTGGCAGCCGCACGACCACCCTCGTTCCGATTCCCTCCTTGCTCTCGATTTTGATCGTCCCCCCGTGGTCCTCGATGACCTTCTTGGCGATGACCAATCCCAACCCGCTTCCCGAGGGCTTGGTCGTGAAGTACGGGGTAAAGAGCTTGGCTTGGCTCTCGCAGGGGATCCCCGGGCCGTTGTCCGCGATCTCGATCTCGCAGGCTCGCTCTCCATCCCGGATGGACTCATCGCAGGAGACCCGGATGGTCACCTGGCCTTTGGATCCGACCGCGGCCAAGGCGTTGTCCAAAAGGTTGGAGAACGCCACCTCTAACTGGTTCTCATCCGCCGGGATCATGGGCGGATGGCCGGTCAGCATGAGCTCGATCTTCACTTCCGGGGGCAGGTTCTGGGAGAGCTTCTCCTTAAGCCTTGCGAACAATAAGGTGAGGTCCGTGGGGCTGAATTGCGGGCCTTTGAGCGAAAGGAAATGCATGAACCCGTCCACCCTCTGCCTGAGCCTCTGAAGCTCTTCTAAGAGGGTTTCGGTGTAGCGCACGGCCTCTCTCCCCTGCATCTGGGCCTTGAGCCTCTGGGTGGCCAGGATTAGGGTCGAGAGCGGGTTCTTGAACTCGTGGGCCATCCTCTGGGCCATCCCGGCCCAGGTCACGGCCCGTTCGCTGTTCTCATGGATGCTTTTGTCCTCAAGCAGGAGAAGCCGCTTTCCCCATACCGAGAAGGGGTGAAAGACGCATCCTGAAATGGGTTTGGTTGAGGGGAATCTGAAGTCCGAGAGCGCCTCCTCCCCGAGCAGGGCTTTGGCTTTCGGGTTGGCCCGTTTGATCCGTCCTTTTCGGTCCAAAAGCAGGGTCGGACAGGGGGCTTGGGCGAGGAAAGACGTGGCCTGGGCCTGTGTCATGCCGAACGCAAGGAGCGACCCGAGGAGGAGGATTGCGAGGATCAAAGAGACGATTCCGAGCGGCGTGATGGCCGCCTTCGCAGACATGAGCGGGGTCTTCTGGATGTCGTACAGCGTGAAGGACTGAGGAGATGTGTATATCAGGCGACAGACCCTCCCGTTCCGTATCGGACAAACGTAGTTTTCCTCCCCGGTGTCCACGGAAAGGATTGTCTCCAAGCGCTCGTTCAGGACCCAAAGCCTTCCCCGTCCCGGGACGAGCAGGATCTCCCAGGTCCCGTCCCCGTCCAGATCGCGCACATCGCACAGAGCAGCCATCCCGTCTCCCAGAACCTTCTCCTTGACCTCTGAGAGGGTGCCGTCCAGGATGCGCAGGATGCCGTCCATCCCCCCGAGCAGGATCTTGGGCTTCCGGTCCCGATTCAGGTCGCAGATCTTGAACCCCACGAACTTCGCCCTGATCTCGATGTACCGCCTCACGGCCCCGGTCGCGCCGTCTAAGATGAAGACCTGTCCCGGCAGGGTGTCCGAGGTCATGCTGCTTGGAGAGTAGGCTACGACTTCCAACTTTCCGTCCAGGTCCATGTCCGCGGCCTCGGCATAGGCCCCGCCTCCGGTCGTCCCCATCTCCTTCTGCCACAGGAGTTTCCCCTGCTTGGAGAGCACGAACAGTCGACCCCGGTTATCCGGCCAGCCGTTTACCACGGCCCCGTTCCCCGGAGCCCCGGTAGAGACCACGATCTCATCGTCCCCGTCCGAGTTCAGGTCCGCGAGGACCAGCTTCATGGGCACCACGGCCATGGGATAGGACCAGAGGGGTTTCTTGTTGTGGAAGTCGTAGGCGTAAACGCCCCTGGGCTCGAGGTCGAACCCCGCGGCCATCGGGATCAGGATATCCTCCCACCCGTCCCCGTTCACGTCCAGGAACGCGGCCTTGAATGCGCCCCCGTCCCAGCCTTCGGGCCTGGTGGTGTGGTGCGGCAGGGGGAAGAGCATTTGGTCTTTGAACGTGTCGGCCTGGGAGGCCCAGATCCTCAGGTAAGCCGTATCTCCCTTGTTCAGGTAAAAGAAGAAAAGCTCCCTGCGGTTGTCTCGGTTGATGTCACAAGTCCCGAGGAAGTAGCGTTGTTTTGTCGTGGGGTAGTTCAACTGCGACCGGATGGTCCCGTCCTGGTTGTACACCAGGTCCGAGAACCCGTCGGTCTTCTCCGCCAGGAACACCTCCACACCGTTGCCCTCGATGTCCACCACGGGTTGGTTCCCGGAGATCAGGTACTTTCCTGAGGTGTAGCCCCCGACCGAGAACCCCCTCGCGAGGTGCCAGGGATAGTCTGTCTGGGCCGGGGAGGCCGTGAGGAGAGTTAAGAGTAACAGTTCAGCGATCATCTTTTAAAATGCCATCAGAAACTCTTTTAGGAATTCCTTCTCCTAAATCTGAGGGGGATAAAAGGAGGGCCATTACAACCCATTCCCTTTCATAACAATACGTTACAACCCGTTAAAGGCTCCTTTTCTCTACCAATTATAGCGAAAAGGGTCTAAAGAAGCAAGCGCCCAGCCTGCCAAATATACATATCCTTGCAATTTCCGTGCCAGAATTCAATCTTTTCGTTTTTTCCCTTTCAATATTCCCTAATCACCATTTACTTTTCACCTTTTACCATTCACTATTTCGTATCGAATGTTGCATTCGCGCAACATGCGTTGCAGTGATGCAACTCATTAAAGTGATACATTGCCCAAATTATGAAAAGTTTTAAATAATTTATTTTAATAACACGTTTGATATAAAAGAGTTAGACTTTCTTCACTAACATATAGTCTTGAGTGGCATAGAAATTGCATATAGAGTATTAAGCAAATAAACAAGGAGAAGCCTGATGAATGACGAAAAGGTATTCTGTACTTCGTGCGGTGCTGAGCTTGCCGAGGGAAGCAAGTTTTGCATTACGTGTGGCACCCCAAGCAAAACTTTGGGAAGCCGCCCGTCCATCCCAACAGGGAAAGTGTTTGATTTAAACACCATCATCAAAGCTCTCGACAGCACTTTTCGCGGGCATAAGTTTTTGTTTCAATTAACTTGGACTGGGCTCGGAATCCTCCTCCTTGCCCTCTTCCTTTATGCAGCTTCAAGGCGTGAGGATCAGGTTGCTCAGATCCTTTTAATTGGGATCGGTACGACCTGCGCCATCACCGGCTATCTGATCTCTGCCCTAGGCGTCATCAGAATGTGTCGCGCCGAGATGCTGGGAGAGCCAGAAGTCACTTACGGGGAAGCCTTCGCATTCTCTATTTATCGCTTGGGCTCTGTGATCGGCGCTTTTCTGATGCTCCTTCTGACCACTGCGGTTGCCGAAGCCATCATCCTCCTGCTAACTTGGGCGTTTGCCCAGATACCCGTCTTGAATGTAGCTACCACAGCTCTCTTCACTCTCCTCCTCGCTTCCGTGGCCATCCTCTTTTGGGTGGGCACGATGCTCGCAATAGCCATCATCGGGGTTGAGGATGTCGGCGCTGGAGAAGTTCTTAACAGAGCTTATGCCATCTGCAGGAGCCGTCTTTTCAGCCTGGTCGTCTATTGGTCCTTGGGTAACATCTTCGTCGCCGTTGTTTATCTTTTTTTCCTCTTCGCTCTTTACCTTTCCATCGCTGAAATTGCTGCGATTACGCTGGGTTCAAACATTGCTCCGCTCCTACAGCATCCCGCACTTGAAGAATTACCCTATCTGCTAAATCGTGGAGATTTGCCAAGGGAGGCCGATGCCCTTGTCACTGCCCTCGGTGGCGGTTCAGTTGTGCTTGCGGTGATCGTGTTGATTCTCGGTTTAACAATGCATAATGCGGTAAATGCCGCTATTTACCTGTCAGTGAGAGAAGAGGAATAAGCGCATGTTCTGCCCTTCATGCGGCCAAAAACTTCCTGAGGGAGCAAAATTTTGCAAGCGTTGCGGTGGGAAAATCATTGCCCCACCAAGGGTTCACTCTGAACCCAAGGGGGATTTTACTGCACCGCCCACACCGGCCGTTAAACCCGCTCCACTTGTTGCAGAGCCCGTTCCCCCCAAACCGGTTGTTGTTCCTCCTCCGCCAGCACAGCCTATCTTAAAACCTCCTTCCCCGACTGTTTCTGCTGCTGGGGAGGAACTGGTAAGTAAGCTCGAAAAAGAACGCGCTCAGTTTTCTGCGGAACGCGGGATCTTTCTGGAGCAAATCGCCTCGCTTAAAAAGGAAAAAGAGACTCAACAAGACGAACTCGCACAGTATAAACGGGTTATAGAAAGCGAGAGGGCCAAACGGGCTGAGGAGCAGGCTAAAGCCGAACAAGAGAAAGCCACCCTCAAAAAGGCTGGCGAGGAAATCCTCAAACTCAAGACAGAGTTACAGAAAGAACAAGAGCACTACAAGTCCCTCCTTGCTGAGGAACAAGCCAAACTGGAAACCCAGCGTAAGCGGGTCGAGGCCGAGCGCCAGGAGTTCGTTCAGGATCGCGCCCGCATGCGGGCGGAAATGGAATCCGAGCGGGCAAAAGTAAGAGCAGAAACCGAACAACTTAAGAAAGGGTTAGAAGACGCCCGAAAGGAACTTGAGCAGCAACGTCACAAACTCAAGGAGGATACGGGATTTGCGCAACAGTCCATAGCCCGAGAAAAGGCTGATCTCGAAGAGGTCCGCCGTTCCCTCAGGAAAGGCCGTCCAAAATCATCCCTGTCAGGCGTCTGGGCCGTGGTTGGTGGAATCGTAGGTTTTGCTTTAGGGTTCGGGGTTTTAAGCTTGGCGCGGCCCAAAACGATCCCTTTCACGGGGGGGTATTTGTCCGTGGAGAGTGTCCCTGAAGAAGCTTCGGTTACCCTCGAAGCCAGCTCTCGTAAAATCGGTCAGACTCCCCTAAATAAGGTTTTTCTTCCCGCTGGGGAGTACAGTTTGATGATAGAAAAGCCGGGCTTTGAGCCACAAGCTCAAAAAATAATAATAGAAAAAAACAAGGAATCTTCATTAAGGAATCTAACTCTTTCCTCCCTTTCTCCTGGCCCTTCGCCTGCAAAAGAGTCAACCTATACGGCTGTTCAAGAGACGACCGGAACTGTTTCACTGACTTCTCGTCCAAGGGGCGCAACCGTCACAAACGTCGAATCCGGAGCGCGGCTTGGTTCAACCCCTTTACAGAGGGTAAGCCTTCCTGTCGGGCAACACAAGCTTTTAATTACAAAAACAGGTTACCAGTCTACTACGGTGGAGGCGACTGTTACACCCGGAACCGACATCGATCTCGGGGCAATTACACTTTCCCGCTCCGAAGTTTCCAAACCTCAGCAGTCTCCCCAAGGCCCCTCTACCCCAACCAACAATCAAGCCAGTAAGAAAGGAACCCTAAAGGTTAAAATCGGAGCTCAATGGGGCTCCATCGTGATTGATGGCGGAGCCAAGTATCAATCAGATGGTCCGGTATGGGTTTCAGAAATGAGTGCAGGAAAACATACTGTTAGAATCTCTCCTCGCGGTGAGGGGGGGAAGGACTTTCCAGTTATAATTAAGGCTGGGGAAACAACAATTGTCGGTCCCTAAAAGGAGGACAGATGAAGTCAACACCAATTTCATGGAAGAACAAATCTCTCGTTCAGGTTTTGCTCTTCGTCATTTGCCTAACAATTTCGCAAACAGGTTCACCTTGGGCCCAAACTCAAACCCCATTCTTTCGTCTCACTAACTGCATTCAGACTTACATGAATGGCTCCTTTTCGGACGCCATTTTACAATTCCGCGCTCTTCTCGAAACGCCCAAGCTCTCCAAGGAAATCCAGGAGTCAGGATATCTGTACCTGATCGCCAGCTATCTTCAACTTCAGCAGACGTCCGAGGCATCCAAGGCGGTCGAGGGGGCCCTGGCAGCCCGGCTGGCTTTCACGGATACGGCGAGTTTCGGGCCTTCGGTCAGGGCGTTCATTCGCAATGAAGTGGGGCAAAGCATGGGTTCGATTGAGATCCTTTCGGAGCCTTACCCCGCTGTAGCGATTGTTAATGACAGGGATTATGGCAAAACACCAGTAACTGTCGCCCTTGCCCCCGGTAAACATAAGATCGTTGTCGGAGGGGAAAAACGGATAACGGAACTGAAGAAGGGAGAAAATAAGCAGGTTTCTTTCCGGGTACAAGCTCCGGAGGGAGTACGGACAGGCCCTTCGGTTAGCGTTGAGACGGGTTCCTGGTCCTCTCACCAGGGCCGTTCGGACTTTCTTGCCCTTGGCCGTGTTGGGATAAGCCTCGCCCGCTTCACGTCCTCTCCGCTCCTTTCTAAGGTCCGCATCGACGCTATCGTGGGCGGACATTACTATCCGGGGATATTGTCCCCAAGGATCATCGCCGGGGTTAACGCCTCGTATCATTTTATTGAGAACCCCGGAGGCCCTCTTCAGCCCTACATGTTTCTCGGTGGAAGCAAGGATGTTTACGGGTTCGACCCTGTTACCGGTCAAAGCAAGGTCGCTCCCGATGGGTTGATCCAGGCGGAGGGTGGTATTGGTTTGGAGTATTTTCTGAAAAGCTCTTCCTTCAGCCTATATTTTGAGCAGGGGGCGTTGGGCATCTTTTCGGGGACATCGTTGGCTGATAAGGCAACGGTAGCAAAGGTAGGGGTGAGGTTATCGCGATAACCCGTTTGCAATAAGATGAAAATGAATTCCAAGGGCTTCTCCAAGTCCCTTCTTTTGCTTGGAGTTTTGCTCTTTTTGGGGTGTTCAAATACTCAATACAAATGGGAACCTCAGTCCAGCGGCACTTCAAATGGACTCTTTTGCGTTTCCTTTAACACTCAAAGAAGAGGCGTCGCTGTGGGGGATGAGGGTACTATACTCCTCACAACGGATGGGGGTGCTTCATGGACTGCTCGTGAAAGCGGGACCAGCCGTAACGTTTACAGCGTTTGCTTTGCTAATGCATTAGATGGTTTGGCCGTTGGTGGAGAAATTGGATGGTTGGGGACGGGTGGTAACGGGATCGTGCTTCGCACTTCTGACGGGGGCGTTACATGGTCGAAACAGGACGGTGACTGGTCGGGGCACTGTCTGGGAAGCGTTTTTTCTTTGGGATATAAGACTATCACGATTGTAGGCAATGATGGATCAATATTCCACACCACAGACGGAGGATCTAAATGGACCCAGCAAGAAAGCGGAACAACAAATAACCTCTTCTCCGTTTGCTTTCAAAACATATCAACCGGGATAGCCGTTGGTTTTAATGGAACGATATTACGCACGACCGATGAAGGAACAACCTGGTCTCTAAAGGAAACTGAGACCAACAGCAATCTCTATAGTGTGTCCTTTTCTGATGCGAGAAACTGTATTATTGTAGGGGAGAACGGCACCATCTTGAAAACAACGAACGGTGGCATTACATGGGTATCAAAGGTTAGTGGAACGAGGGAAGATTTACATAGCGTTTTCTTTTTAAGTAAAAGGCGGGGGATTGCCGTGGGAGGGTTTGGAACTATTATCAAAACCACGGACGGAGGTGAGACTTGGGCATCTCAGGAAAGCGGGACAAACCAGACGTTATGGAATGTATTTTTCACGAGCTCATCCCACGGAATAGCCGTAGGAAGTAATGGCTCGATCCTTCGGACTGTCAGGGCAGGCCTTCCGATTGCTCGATCAAGGGGAGAAACCACTGAAGTCCCGGATGTTACCGGTAAGAATATTGACCTGGCTAAGGCTATCTTGGAAGCCAAAGGGTTTAAACCTTACCAGGAGGATGCGGTTTTCGATCAGAATATTCCAGAAGGGTGTGTTGTCAGGCAGGACCGTGTGCCGGGAGAGAATATTGTGAAAGGAGAGATTGTTAAAATCACTGTCTCTAAGGGTCTAGAACAGATTTTGGTGCCTTACCTTAATAAAGTGCCTTTACCCGAGGCTCAGGCGCAGTTGGAGAAATTGGGCCTGAAGATGGGGAGGGTGACGGTTGCGGTCTCAGACTCAGTGGCCACAGACTGCGTGATTTCTTCCTTCCCGGTGTATAATACGGCGGTCCCCAGGGGTGCGAATGTAGAATTTATCGTTTCGGGAGGGAATGAAAAGGTGGTTATACCCAAAGTGACCGGAATGGGCCTTTCGCGCGCCCGTGAAGCACTGGAAAAATTGGGTTTGCAGATAAACGTGCGCTATGCCACGAGCAAGGATATTGACCCCGGAATCGTCATCCAGCAGGAACCCGATGCTGATGCTGTGTGCAGGAAGGGCGAAATAGTAAATCTATGGGTAAGTTACCAGGAGTAGTTCGCTTGAGGAACGGTAAGAGTAGAAATATGATACCGATACGACCAACCTTGCTCCTCATCATTTCATTATTTTTTACCTGCTCATATCCGGTCTTCTCTCAATCACGAGCAAAGAGAACGTCGTCTAACATCCCTTCCCCGCTCTACGAGACCCAGGCTCGGATAACCAGTGACGGTGAGCTGGTTCGGGGGGCCGGTATTTCCTTTAAGGTATTTGGCCCGAAGGAAGTGATCCTTGGGGAGCCCGAGGAGTATGTTATCGAAGTGAGGCCGGGGGTAGCTTGGACCACCCGGGAAGGGGCGATGGGGAAGCCCAAGAATATCCTTGGTCAAGGGATGAGCCAGGTCCTTGTGTTTGCCAACAACAAAGACGTCACATTGTCTGATGTTCGGTTGGAAGTGGATGGGCGGGAGTGGATAGATCTTGTGGTTCTTGCTTTGCTGACTCAGACGTTTCCTGGTTCTGACCTGGTTCTTGGTGTTAAGGACATCCCTCTATTTCTTTCGAAACTGATGTTGAGGACCTTTCAGAAAGCAGCCAAGGTAAGGCAGACCAAAGAGTTAACCTCAAATACGATCGGAAATTCGCCTTATCTTGGAGGTCTTCATGAGATCGAGATGATTCAGGCTTCCATTGGGGGGAATAGGCTTACGGACATCGTGGATGCGGTGAAGGTTAAATTGAAATTTAAGGCAACGTTCAATAAGGCTGGTGAAAACACCCTTTTGGTGGTTCCGGATATTCGTGCAGATGCGCTTGGCGTGCCCAGTAGTAGGGGTCCTATGGGGAAGATTACGACAGGCATACCTGTGCTGTTTGAGTATCGGGAGAATATAACAATTCAGGTGGTTGTGGCCGAACTGGGCGTCCCCCCTACTGGCTCCATAGCTGGAATTGTAACGGACACGGACGGTAACCCAATCGGGGGAGCAGATGTGGCCTTCACCGGCACGTCAGTAGCACCGGTGACCACGGGTGCGGACGGCCAATTCGCTGCCACCGGCCTCCCGGTGGGCCTTACGACTGTTTCGGCGTCTAAAGAAGGATTCAAACCTGAAGAAAATAATATAACAATCGATAGGAAGAAGGTAGCTGATTTTGCGTTCATGCTTGAGTCAAAGAAAAGTACCACTGTTCGATTAACGAAGGGCAATATTCCCGGGCTTACGTATATTTCTACGTATAAACAAGGTTATAAAGAATTTCGAAACGAGAGAGACGGTTCTGTTATGGTCCTCATCCCTGCCGGGGAGTTCACCATGGGGTCGGATGAGGGTGGGAGCGACGAGAAACCGAAACATGATGTCTACCTTGATGCCTACTATATTGACAAGTACGAGGTTACAGTAGGGCAGTTCAGAAAGTTCTGCTCAGCCACGAGAACGAACATGCCGGGCCAGCCGAGTTGGAATGAGGGTGACAACTACCCAGTGGTGAACGTGAGTTGGGACGACGCTTCGGCCTATGCCTCCTGGGCCGGAAAGAGACTCCCCACCGAGGCCGAATGGGAGAAGGCAGCAAGAGGGCTAAATGGGAGAGTTTACCCTTGGGGGTATACTTGGGATTCGAGCAAGTGTAATAACGGGGAGCCAAATAGCACAGACGGTTATGCTAACACCGCGCCCGTGGGCAGTTTTCCACAGGGTGCCTCGAAATATGGGGTTTTGGACATGGCCGGGAACGTGTGGGAATGGTGTTCAGATTGGTACAATGAGATTTATTACCAGAGTAGCCCTTCGCGTAATCCTACGGGCCCTTCGTCAGGTTTGGTTCGCGTGGGTCGCGGGGGCTCCTGGAACAGCGGCTTGGCACTCTGCCGCACGGTGAACCGGGGCAGCTACCTCCCGGAGCTTAGGACTATCTACTACGGGTTTCGTTGTGCCCGGTGAGTTAAAGGTGTTTGTTTGTTCTGAGTTTCTGTTTTCGGTCGCGTTTGTGCCATCAGGATTTCCCGTTATCGTCCTGATTATTGGGTCCTGAACTGTACCCTTGCTCATATCAGGTGTTACAAGAGAAGTCTTAGATGAATACTGAGGGGTTAGGCCACGGAGTTCTTTCAATAAAGGCAAGGAGATTGAAATAAACAAGGTAACAATGGGTATTTTAAAATATTTTAGGTGTGTTATTTTTGTTGGATTCATTGGCCTCTTGATCACCTTCTTCCCTTCTATTTCATACCTACAGGAACGCCATTCGGAAAACAACGACCAGAAAACATCTCTGGAGCCGAAATATCAAGGGTGGACAACTACTTACAACGACCCCGTTGAATTAGCAAAAGAGGTAATGAACCGGACAAAGGGCTTCTGGACACCCATTGGTTATACCTTAACCGTTGGTGTATATAAGATCGGTGCACCAGTAGCGATGTACGGAGGTGGTTATATCCTGATGGAATCTCCCAATTTGGCTGTGGACCTTGCCTCCGGAGGATTCTATAAGGTTGGCTCCTCCGTGGGCTATGATTTCATTTTAGATGTTATTGAGTCTTCAGTCAAAACCCCGAGAAAAGTTTGCAAAAATATCAGCCAGACAGTCATCCAAGATGGATTGGAGGATTATTGGGTAGCTTATGGGATAGCAAAAAATTATAGAGATACTAAATCCTTATCCCGGGAAGATGCCCAAATTTTTTTGGACCACCGTTGGGGACTGCTTAAACTGGCTATCGCCCGGAAGCTTTACAACGAGAGCAATAAGAAGGAAATAACTATTGACCAGTCTCTCGCCCAGAAGTCCGTGAAAGAACTCCTCGATCGGTTTGATGAGGGCTATCAAAAAGACCTCGGAGTGAATAAAAAATTACCCATAGTGAAAGCGGCTTTATTTATCAAAGATGTTCGAGATATTTTAGAGGCAAAAAAAGTTGGTATGATGGATTATCCCCCGTATTTAGATTTTACTAATAACATGGATGCTCTAAATAAGCTTCGTTTAGAAGAAGCAAGGAAATACTCGTCTTTTTCACCCAACAAACCATTGTTTCAACTAGGACAGGAGTTGAACAAAACTGGCACTCCAATAAATATTAAAAAGGTACATAAGAGATGGGGCTCTCGTGGTGACATGAACTATATAGACTTAAGTTATCCCCAAATTGATGGTCTTGCAGATACAATAATTCAGAACAACCTTAACAAAGATATCAAAGAAGCATTCATGCAAGGCCTTCCCAAAAACCCTCTTAAAACAATTGCTGAAGGGAAGGAATTGGGCTATTATTTGGAAATATCCTATGAAGTGACTGTTAACAAAAATGATATTCTGTGCTTCAAACATACATTGGTGGAATACTCTGGGGGAGCCCATGGTAATGGCGGAATAATAGATATATATATAATTAATTTAAAAACTGGGAAAATGTATTCTGAAACCGAATTGTTTAATGATGGGTACAAGGGGAAATTGATCCCGATCGTTAAAAATGCTCTTAAAGAAGAATATAAAGACGAAAACTTAGATCAACAATTTACTTCAGTAGATGATTACCCTAATCGTTTCTTCTATCTCAATGAAAAGAATTTGGTAATCCACTTCGGTCAATATACCTATCGGGGGAATCCCGAAACAGAAGTTCACATACCGTATGCTGTAATAAATGAGTTAATCAACCCTCAAGGACCAATTGCCATATTACTTAGACGCACAAAAATAACCTCACAATCAGTTAATACTAAAGTAATTAAGGAAGTGGCTAAGAGGGCAGCCCAAGCTTTCCTACAAGCAAAGCGGGAACAAAATTTAAATATGAGTTTTGATGCTAAAACCCCACCATTCGAGGTTTGTTTTTGGGAGGACTGGGCTATTGCCAGATGGCCGGCAGATCAAAATTCGGGTGATGCAGAAGCATATCTTTATCAATGGGAAAATGGTAAATGGAAACAGATCGAAATGTCTACTGAAGGCTTCTATTGGGTTGAAGAAGTCAAAAGATTCATCCCGAATCTAACCGTGGAAGGAATTAAGAAATTAAATCTTATCAATAGAGATAAATAATGTTGGTTCACCTATGAAAAAGAGAATGTTTGCTTTTGTTCTTCTCATATCCTTCATTTCTTTAACCTGTGCTCCTACACCTGCTCAAAGGGATTGGGCGTTGAAGCGGCATTTGCGGAAACTAGCAAGCTATGCGGGATTTTATCCCTTTAATCAGGATGAGGTAATGGCAGACTCGATGGCCAAGGCGGCTAAGGAGGCCGGGGTTCCGGAGCTGACCAAGAACTACTTCCTGATGAATATTGAAAGTCGGGAAGGGGTTAAAGTTCACTACGAGAGGGCATACTATCTTAAAGGTAGCAACACACCGATTAGTCATCGGGTAGTTGACTACGAGATCAAGGAGAATATCAAAGGGCGATAGAGGAGGAGAAAATGAAGTTATTTGGACTTTTGATTGGTGTTGTTCTATTAGCGTTACTTGGTTCCCTTCACCCTCTTTTGGCCCAGCAGAAGCCAGCGAAAACCCAACGGCTTCAGCAGGCACAGAAACGGTTAGATGGAGCCGAGATACGATTGTCCAGGGTCTACGACGAGTTGTACACCGAATATTCAGAAATCAAGAGCACCAAGGGGACAGAAATCTTCCATGCCATTGAGGATGCCATTCGGAATGAAACAAATTCCAATGACGTAGCCGTGATCGAGCAAGAAGCTCGTAAAAAACTCATTAAGAAATGGAGCAAGGGCGTTTTGCAAACCCAAATTCAGAAGGAGTTATTGCCCACTCTGAAGCAACGTTTGGCGGAGCAAGATATTCCCTTGCCTTTAGTAAATGATTTAGCCCCCCAGATTGCCAAGGAGATGGCCAGCCGAATTGTGTCGATGGGGCTTACGGCCCATGATGCCTATGAGATTGGGTGGACGGCAGCGATGGATGTGGTGTTGGTTAAACGCAATTTGGTTTATAATTGGAAATATTTTTTCGAAGGGCTACCGGCCAAACAGGAATACGAGGCTGCCCAAAAAGAGTATCGGGATGCTTTAGAAGAGGCCATGAGGACTGCAAGCGCTCCTCCTTCCGTTCTAACCTATATTAGTACGAATGCCCAGGGGTACAAGGAGTACCACAATGAAAAGGACGAATCCATAATGATAGAGGTGCCTGCCGGGGAGTTTACGATGGGTAATAATAATCAAGACTCGAAGCCTATCCACAGTGTTTACCTGGATGCCTATTATATTGACAAGTACGAGGTGACGGTGAGGCAGTTCAGCAAGTTTGTGAAGGCCACAAACTATGTAACAGATGCTGAAAAGAGTGGCGAGGCCAGTGTTTACGTTAACCACCATTGGGATACGAAGTCCGATGCCAACTGGCGGAATCCCAATTTCAGCCAAAGCGATAACCAACCCGTGGTCTGCGTTTCCTGGAACGATGCCACAGCCTATGCCTCTTGGGCAGAGAAGAGGCTGCCCACAGAGGCGGAATGGGAGAAAGCCGCAAGAGGTATAAATGGAAGGTGGTATCCTTGGGGTAATGAATGGGATGCAGCCAAATGTAATGGCACTGGCTTAAAGGGCGGTGAAGAAAAGACCTTTCCGGTGGGAAACTATCCAGAAGGGGCTTCGCCTTACGGCGTGATGGACATGGCCGGGAACGTTCAGGAGTGGTGTCAAGACTGGTTTGATAGCAATTACTATCAGAAAGCGCCATTCCGCAACCCCACTGGACCTTCATCGGGTTCGGTTCGCGTAGTGCGCGGGAGTTCGTGGGACTTTGAAGACGAGGTAAACCAATCGGCGTCTTACCGGTTCTACTCCGACCCGAAGGAAAAAATTAGCGACAAAGGGTTTCGATGTGCCCGGTGAGTGTAGATTCGCAATCTTAATTGCCTTGAAACTTGATTGAAACTTCTAATTTTGGAGGAAATCTCGTGAGTAAATTTATGGTTGTATCCGTCCTTCTGGTCGCTTCCTTCTTTTTGGGTTTCACCCAGGCCCCAACCAAACCGCAAAAAGTGACCGCATCTTCTACGCAAATAGAAAGGATAAAAATATTAAAAAAACAATATCCTCCACCTTATAAAATATACACATGGAAAGAATGGGCAATTATCAGGGGACCAAAAGGACCACTAGATAAGAAATTAATGGTCCACAAACGGTTTGCCCAATTAATGAAATGGGAAGGAGGAACTTGGGAAAAACTAAAGACAGCTGATTACGATTTTTGGTATATTGAGGAAGTTTACGATTTTATTCCTGGACTAACCCCAGAAGGCGCTAAACGATTAAGACTTATCGAAACGCCCGGAGAATAAGATGACTCTATAATTTTAACGGATATTTAGATAGTGCCCAAAAACAGGAATAGCTCTTTTTTAAAGGTCAACCCCAAATGAAGACGGGCCATGATGGCATGCCAATCATCACCCTACTGTTAGTTTCATGTCTTTCCGTCCAACCCAGCGCTACTTCACGCTTCTTCCAATTCGCCCAAAATGGACCAAAACTGATCAGTACGAAACATCAATAAAGAAGGATGTATCCATGCGTAAAACGCTGTTCGTCCTCGCACTGCTCGTTGCCTTCGTTTCACTGGCCTTCCCTCAGACCCACGCCAGAAAAAGGAAGTCAACGACAGTTACATCTCCTGGAATTCAAAAGGTCATCCTTGACAAAGCAAAGATCGAAGATGACATTCTAAGGACCCTGAACCATCATTTCGCTGGGACGTTGAATGGTGGTGAGTGGAAAAAAGAAGACTTAAAGTATGAGTGGGTTGATTTAAACAAAGACGGAATTGATGAGTTGATAGTTCAAATTATTGTAGAAGCGGGCCGGCTAGGTGTCCCCTTTTTTATTTTCAAGACCCAACCGGTCGAGGTGATTTTGGGTGATTTGAAGAACATTGATGACGATTGGGTAGGTGATCATAAAATATTAAATACTATTCATAAAGGATATAACGATATTAAAATATATTGGAGAGGACAAGGGAAAGAAGAAGGAATTGATACGTACTTTTGGAATGGGGAAAAATATAGTATTCGTAAAAGTAACAAGAAATGATTGAAATACAGTTGGCAGTTAAGGTCCTACTCCACTACAACCATCAAGAAGCCGAAGAAGCATAAAAAGTAACATTCCGGGTGGTACAAACAATGGGGGCAGGTCACTAGGTTAATAAAGTGAATAGAAACTACATATGTAGTTTAGTCTTAACGGTTTTATTTATAACTCTGTCTTTTAACCTTGGGCAAGCCCAGGAGAGCAGAGGGAAAGGGGCTCCTGATATTCCAAGTGATCAAGACTGGACGAAGTCCTACGACGACCCCGTGACCTTGGCGAAAGAGGTCATGGCCCGGACGAGGGGCTTCTGGACCCCTATGGGATATGCGACGACAGTAGCTGTATATACTGTTGGCGCCAAGGTTGCAATGTACGGAGGAGGATATATTCTTCTTGAATCTCCTAACCTGGCTGTAGACCTGGTAACGGGTGGTTTCTACAAGGTTGGGTCCTCTGTGGGGTATGATTTTCTGATGTATGTGATCGAATCTTCGGTTAAGACGCCTCAGAAGGTCTGCCAGGGCATCAGTGAAACAACTATCCAGGAAGGTTTAAGGGATTACGCTGCCGCCTACAAAATTGCGAAGAGATACAAGCAAACCAAGGATTTATCTCGAGAGGAGGCCCTGGAGTTTTTGGATAAGCGCTGGGGGTTATTAAAGCTTGGAGCAGCCAGGACGCTGTATAATGAGAGCCGGAGCAAGGATTATTCCCTCGAGGGGGAAGTTGCGGAGAAGACGGCCAGGGAGTTGATGGGCCGATTCGAGGAGGGATATCAGAAGGACCTTGGGCTTGATAAGAAGCTGCCGTTGTTGAAGGCCGCCTTTTTCATCAAGGATCTAAAAGGCATTTTGGAGGCGAAGAAGGTTGGGTTGATGAACTATCCCCCGTATTTGGACTTCATCCGGAACATAGAGGCGTTAAATCGGATTCGTCTTGATGAGGCGAAGAGATTCACCAATCCTCCTTCCTTAGTTAATACTTGGATTAGGACATATGGAGGAGTGGGCAGGGATGAGGCCGAGTCTGTCCAGCAGACCACTGATGGAGGTTATATACTCGTAGGAACAACTGAGTCCTTCGGAGTAGAGAGCCGGGAGGATGTCTACCTCATAAAAACCAATCCTTCTGGGGATACTCTCTGGACCAGGACATATGGAGGAGGAGGGAATGATGATGGGCATTCTGTCCAACAGACCAAAGATGGGGGCTACATTATCACGGGATTTACAGGCTCCGGTTGCAAATGTTGCAATGTCTACCTTATTAAAACCAACTCTTTAGGTGATACTCTCTGGACTAGAAAATACTGTGGGAAGGGTTATGCACAGGGTAGCTCTGTGCAGCAGACCAGCGACGGGGGTTATGTTGTAGTTGGATATACAAGGTCCTGTAATGCAGGTGGCTCCGGATACGTTTACCTAATTAAAACCAATCCCTCTGGGGATACCATCTGGACAAGGACATACGGAGGAGAAGGGTATGACAAAGGCTTTTCAGTCCAGCAGACCATAGATGGGGGTTACATCGTTGCAGGGGAGACAGAATCTTTCGGAGGAGGGCTCAAAAACGTCTACCTCATTAAGACCAATATTTTCGGAGATACTCTATGGACTCGGACTTATGGTGGACGAAGGGGTTACAGTTGGGGTAAATCTGTCCGGCAGACCTCAGAAGGAGGATATATCGTCGCTGGGTCAACTGACTCCTTTGGCGCAGGAGGTTACGACCTCTTCCTCATAAAGACCAATCCCTCTGGGGATACTCTCTGGACAAAGACGTATGGAGGGAAAAATAACGATCAAGCAAATTCTGTATTGGAGGCTTCGTCTGGTGGGTACATAATTGTAGGGTGGACAGAATCCTTCAGACCGGTTCCACCAACTAACCTCTCTCAGGGATATTCTGGGCGTCACGAAAGTAGTTGGACAGATTCCCTCGATCCGGTTACAAAATATACCGTCCCTTATGCCTTTATTATTCAAACCGATGTTTCTGGGACGCCACTGAGGGGCAGGTGCTATGGAGAATACAACTTTGATAGCCATGGTCCGCGTGGCAATTGGGCCACATCTGTCCAGGAGACTTCAGACGGGGGTTACATTATTGCAGGTGAAACATCCACTTTCGGAGCAGGAAGCCTTGATTTCTACCTCATCAAGATGGATGCAAACGGTAATGTTGGGGTGAAATAAGATGAATCAAGGTGAAATATTTGATGATAATTTTAACCGTTTACGTCCTTTTCACGAATTCCTGGGAACTCCTCAGGCCTTAACGGGGATTCCAGGCCGGTTTGGGATCGTGAAAGTATTGAGGAGAATTTTGTAAGGCAGTAAAGGAAGTTTAAAATGTATAATTCCAAATTGCGAGTTGTAGAAGGATTGATTGTTTTCTTTATGTTAATCGTAAGCTTTCAGTCCTTGAAGGCCCAGCAGAACCCATCACAGACCGAGCGGGTGCGGCAGGCGCGGGAGCGGTTGGAACGCGCAGAGGCTCGTCTCTCAAAGGTCTATGATGAGCTTTCGTCCCAATACGCCGAGCTCAAGAACACCAAGGGAACCGAATTCTTCAAAGCGTTAGAAGATGCCATCAGGGGTGAGGCTACCTCTGAAGATGTGGCAGTGATTGAGCAAGAGGCGCGCAAAAAGGTTATCAAGGAAGCAGGCAAGGCTGTACTGAAAGAACAAATTACAAAGCAGTTAATCCCCTCTCTGGAGCGACGACTGATTGAGCAGGGAATCCCTCCTTCGCTGGCCAGGGAGCTGGCGCCCAGGATAGCCCAAGAGATGGCTGGTAGGATTGTTAAAATGGGATTTACAGGTCTCGATTACTATAATATTGGCCGGACGGCGGCAATGGATGTGGTGTTGGTTAAACGCAACTTGACCTATCATTGGAAATACTTTTTCGAGGGGCTTCCTGCGAAGCGGGAATATGAGGCTGCCTTGGAAGAATATCGTGCAGCTTTAGAGGAGGCAATGAACGCCTCCGGATCGTCAGCTAATAGTCTTTCTATGAGCATAGACAGCCGTGCAAATTCCTTGATGATTGATCAAGTTACGGACGCAAAGAATACACGTTTGACCATCGGTCATACTTACCGTATCAGCCTGAAGAGTGATGCCGTGCCGATCGGGGACCGGGTTTGTATCATGTACCAATCCCAAGAGCGGGGTTTGACGTTCGATGTACTGACCGACAGAGCCCCAATCTCCTTCACGGCGGCTTACTTTAACTTTTACGCTTGGCTGATGGATTGGATTAACCGCTCCGATAATTCCGGAAGCGCCGTCGTAACCATCCAGGATATGACGGATAATACTCGGGTAACCCTTGCGATTGACAGCCGGGACGAATCCCTCATGGTGGATCAACAGCCGGGTTGTAAGTTCACGGAGCTGATATCCGGGAAATCCTACACCGCTACTTTGAACGGAGATGCAACCCCTATCGGCGACCGGATCTTCGTCATGTTCCAATCGCAGGAGAGGGGTTTCACTTTTGATGTTCTGACCAAAGGTTCTCCACTAACATTTACTGCCGGCCCGGATCCAACCTTCTGCGCCTTCCTGACCGACTGGGTCAACCGGAACGATAACACAGGGGAAGCGGTAATCACATTCACTCCCAAATAAAGCTTCTTTCATTAAGCAAAAGGATGCTGTAAACACTATAAAGGGGAGTAAAAACAATGGCTAACGAAAAAAAGGGAAGTATCGGCAGTGCAATGCTCTGGATGTTTCTGATCTCGCTTCTGCTATGTTGGCTCCCGGTTATTGGACCGCTTGTTGCCGGGATAGTGGGTGGAAAAAAAGCAGGTGGGGTAGGTTCCGCCATCGTCGCAGTTTTCTTGCCTGGCATTGTATTTGGCGTTGCTCTATTTGCGCTTGCATCAAGCTTAAGCGGCATTCCAGTGATCGGGGCGATAGCTGGTGCGGGTGGTTTTGTTCTATCGCTCGCTCATATCGGACCGCTTTTGATCGGGGCCATCATAGGAGGGGTCATTGCGTAGGCAGCCACTCCTCAGATAGCTTCGCCGTCTTAAGGAGTACGGTTTTGAGGTTTGCGGGGCCTCGACCCCGAACACATTAAGTTTCCTGCAAGGGAACACTTTTCACTACTTTAAAAGAAGGAGGTCTGCAATGAGGTGCATAAAAACTTTTGTTCCCAACATCAGGATAGTCTTAGTTTTTCTGATCTTAATCTTCATGATATTAGTTCCCTTACTTAGTTGCCGGTCTCGACCGGCCGATTCAGGGAAAATGCACCCTCAGCCCTTACATTCGGCAGATTCGGGTAAATTACACCAGCCCTTACATGCAGGTTGGTTTGGATTATATTTCACAATAGACAACCCAAAGATTCAACTTACTTCTATTTATTTTTGTGATAACAACAATGGTTTTGCTACAGAGAGTAACGGCAACATCTTAAAGACAACAGACGGAGGTATTCATTGGGTTGATATTTCACCTGAAAAATCCATTATTGGTGATTGGATGCCTCAGTCTATCCAATTTCCGGTTGATGCGCAGACTGGTTACGTAGTAGGGGAAGGTTATAACATATCAGACCCTGGGGGAATACTTAAGACCACTGACAGCGGTGCCCATTGGCAATATCAGCCAGTGAAAAGGGGAGAGCAAGATAGCGAAGGAAAATGGAAATACCAAGTTGTTCCTTATCAACGGTTACAATATGTACACTTTCCTTTGAATACTAAAACCGGGTATGCTGTTGGGAAGGACCTTATTTTCAAGACGACAGACGGGGGTGCTAATTGGTTAATGATAGGTCCATCGAGTTCTTTGGGTTTTAATTCTGTTTGTTTTCCAACTAACGAGCAAACGGGTTACGTTGTAGGCAATAAAGGGTTATTTTGGAAAACAAAAGACGGCTTTAATAATGTGGAAAATCAAATATCGGGGACTAATAATGACCTCCGTTCTGTTGATTTTCCATTAAATTCTCAAACGGGTTACGTAGTAGGTTTTGGGACCATTCTGAAGACTACAGATGGAGGGGATAGCTGGGTTAACCAATGGACGAATGATCAGCCTTCCTTTTATTCTGTAAACTTTCCAAAAGGGGACCAGACCGGTTATGTGGTGGGTACGAACTCCACTATATTAAAAACCACGAATGGTGGTGCTCAATGGGTGGTACAAGATTGGTATTCCCACCCAGTTGGCTTGCCTAAAGAGTTTACCGACAATACCAATATTTCAGAGATCTTCACTGGATTGTCCGTTACCTTTCCAGTAGACCCGCAAACTGGTTACGTGTTAATGTATAGCGGTGGTCAAGAAATGATCCTGAAGACAACAACTGGGGGGGAGCCTGGTCAAAGATAATATCACGCAAGGGTCATTAGGTAATCAAGGTATTTGTGAGGTTATTTAAAATCTTCTTTAATAACAATAACTGTTGGGTATACTCGACAATGAATTTGGTGGTATCGTAATGAGATTACCATATTATTTCTGACCATGATAAAAATTGGATTTTTGCAATTATACATTTCAACCGTTTACCTATAATATGTTAACCAGCTAATATCACTTCAATTTGGGTTTCCTCTATTTATTACGTCCATCCCCAAAATTTATGAGGAGATTTAAAGTGAAATCGGTTAAATATCTTGTTTTCATTTGCATTCTTTTTGCATCCTTGCAATTATCCTGTAAAAACAAGTCATCCCTTAATCCATCTCAAACAGGGTGGTTTTGGCTAAATCCCAACCCCCAGGGAAGTTTAGAATCAGTATATTTTATAAATAATAATACCGGGTATGTAGCGGGAGGTAGGTTCATAGCGAAAACAACAGATGGGGGTGTCACGTGGATAAATAAACATTCATACGCAGGGCCAAGGATAAAATGCGTACAATTTCCAAAAGGAGAGTTAACTGGCTTTGCGGTTGGTAGCTATTCTGGTTATAATATGGTAATGCAAACAATGGATGGCGGTAAACAGTGGTTCCCTTGGACCCCTCAAAAACAAGACAATCTTGGCGAATTATTTTCAGTCTGTTTCCCTGTCGACACCCAGACAGGTTACGTTGCAGGGTTTTACGGGGTTATTTTAAAGACGACAGACGGAGGAAGTAATTGGCTAAAAATCTTCAGTTCACGAGAGGGCTTGGCCTTGTATTCTATCCACTTTCCCTTAGATGTACTCACCGGCTTTGCAGTTGGTGAATTGGGTCAAATAGTAAAAACAACTGACGGAGGTGTCACTTGGTCTATCCAGCCCTCAGGAACGGAATTTAAATTAAATTCAGTCTGTTTCCCACGAAACGTACAAACGGGCTATGCAGTAGGAGCTGGAGGAACAATATTGAAGACAACTAATGGTGGCATAAATTGGGCAAGTCTGAATTCAGGTATCAGTAGAAATCTTTCTTCCATTAATTTTCCTGTTGATTACCGAACTGGATATTTGGTTGGGGAAGGTGGCACCATCTTAAAGACAACAGATAGTGGGGTTAGCTGGGTTATTCAGAAAACGGCATTCACAAACATACTGCTTTCTGTGCAGTTTCCTATCGATGCCAAGACTGGTTATGCAATCGTTAGTGATAATCTCCTGAAGACCGTCACTGGTGGAATTTAATGGGGGTCTGTATTTAAGTTTGAATTGAAGTTTAATTATTTTTATTTAGGGGCGCTCCCTAGACCGCCCCTGCTTTTCATATGCACCTCTTAGTTGTTTTAAAGGCTGTATGGGCTTAACACTAGCCGGGCAGGAGAGGAAAAAGGAGGTTATCAAATGAAGGCAATGGGTCGAAGATTATTCTCGATCATTCTCCTTTTCTTCATGTCTTTGGCGCCAACCGCCCACGCCCAGGCCCTAACCGGTTCAATCTACGGTCGGCTTTGGGGTCCCACCAACACCCCGGTCGTTGAGGGCTACGTTATCGTGACTGACGAAACTATTGAAACCTTGCTTGGTGAAGCTGTCACGACTCGGTATCCCGGGAACAAGGCTGGCCATTACAGTATCGTAGGGTTGCCTGCAAACAAGAAGTTGACCGTTTTCGCTTTCCATGAAAAGGTGCCGGGTTTCCTTACGCAAAAAAAAGTGACCCTGAAACCGGGGGAAAATCTGAAAGTAATCCTGGAGATTGGCTTAGGAGGTTGGCAGGACCCGGGCATGATTAGCAATCCTCTCTTAAGGCTTCCCATTCTATTAAAGCAAGCTCAGAACACGAAGCAGGCAAATGAGCTCATCAAGCGACTTGAGGAGTTGGCCAAAGAGCCCGGTAAGGCCTCCGTTCCCCCCGGCCTGACCAATATTGGGACGAACGAGAAAAGATTTAAGGAGTATCGGAATGAGAAGGACGGTTCAATTTTAATCGAGATTCCCGCCGGGGAGTTCACCATGGGGTCAAATGTAGGGGAAAGTGACGAGAAGCCAATGCACCAGGTGTATTTGGATCGGTATTACATCGGGGAGTACGAGGTGACGGTGGGTCAGTTCCGGAAGTTCTGCACGGCATCGGGCCGTACCATGCCGGACCAACCAAGTTGGAATTCTGGAGATAATTACCCTGTGGTCAACGTTTCCTGGAATGACGCCAAGGCCTATTGTGACTGGGCGGGATTGAGGCTGCCTACCGAGGCTGAATGGGAGAAGGCTGCCAGAGGGACGGACGGGAGGAAGCGTCCCTGGGGAGACCAGTGGGACTCCGGTAAGTGCAACAGTGGGGGGTCCATTAGTACTGACGGCTACGAGAAAACCTCGCCTGTGGGCAGTTTTCCCAAGGGAGCATCTCCCTTCGGGGCTCTGGACATGGTAGGGAATGTGTGGGAGTGGTGCGCGGATTGGTATGACAATGAATATTACAGCCGGAGCGCTAATAACAATCCCACCGGCCCCTCATCAGGCGTTTCTTATTCAAACGGCACCACGCCACGCGTCCTGCGCGGGGGGTCCTGGAACGACCCCCTGTCCGATTGCAGGTCAGCGCGCCGCAACCACTACGACCTTCGGGGAATGACCAACCAATGGGGTTTTAGAATCGCCCAGTAGGGCTTCCTTCCAAGAGGCTTTACTGGGGGTATTTTACCCCTCGAACCATGGGTTGTTTTCTGCTCGTAATCCTTTCAACCTCACGTGGGTACAGGGAGGAATGAAACGATCTGTAATGTTACGAAGAATATTGGTTTTTATCATTTCAGTACTAGTTATCTTCTCTCATCCGGCCTTCTCTCAATCATGAACAAAGAAGAAGTCGTCTAACACCCCTCCTCCGCTCTTCGAAACCCAAACTCGGAAAACAAGGATGGGGAGGCTTGTACGGGGAGGCAGGGTTGAACCGAAAGAGGCGGGCTGAATTCAAAGCCCGCCTTTTTTTCCGTCCCTTACTCAGTAATCTCCTTGCCTCTCCTCGAAGAATAGACCCTACTAATGGGGTTTCTCTTTTCCTCCTGAAGCGCGGTATTATAGCCATGATCAAGGAGCTACTCCTGCCCTGGGCGCGGACGGGCTTATGGTCCAAAAGGGGCTTTCATAAATAATGGTTCTCCTTTTGGCTTCCTGGATGTGCGCTCCATTTTGAAGGCGCCTGCAAAACAAAAAGCCAGCGCAGAGGACTCTAATAGCCCAGTTCCCTGACCTGTCGGTGATGCTTGTAGATGTAATCGGCCACCAGCCAAAAACCTAAGACGGTAACTACTAGTTATATTCAGTCGGGCTTTTCTACGGTATGGCTAAAGGAAGAACGAGCAAGCGGATTTGTGCCTAATTTGTGCCAAGTTCATAACAAAAATGGGTTAAATAGAGAAAAGCATGGAAAATAGGCAAAATTGGATAAGTAGGCTATATTTCAATGAGTTTACATAACTATTTTGAAGTCAATTAGTTGTGAAAATATGTCCACTTGTGATTAGAAGGCAGCTGCTCTGTCCACCTGAGCTACAGGCGCTTCTGAAAAGACCTTTATTATAGTCCGAAAACCGGATTCTGTCAAGAACCCGAAGGGGTGGCTTGCGGTCATCCTCAACTAAACAGCGGGGGCAACATTCAGGAGGAAGGGCGTGAGCGAGTTTCAGGTGTCCACAGGCTGGCATCGTCGGAGGAATTCCGAAAGGCAGCTGGGATCGCTCCCTGACGAAACGTTATTTTCTGCGGAGGCGTTTCTTGCGGTGCGGTTCCGTCATCTCCCTCAGGTCGAGCAACCGCTCTACTTCCTCTTCGGTGAACTCACCGGATTCTTCCAGCACCTGGCGGATGGTCTTCCCTGTAGCCAGGGCCTTCTTCGCGAACCCAGCGGCCCGAGAAAAGCCTATCTTGGGGTTCAGAGCCGTGGCCAAGGCCAAGCTCCTCTCGGCATAGTCTCCACACCTTTCCGCATCCACGGTGATGCCCTTGATGCAACGCTCGGACAGGAGGGTTAGGGCGTTGGTCATTATCTTCAAGGAGAAGAGAAGGGCATGAGCGATGACCGGCATCATCACGTTCAATTCCAACTGACCGGCACCAGCGGCCTGAGCGATCACCAAATCCTGGCCCATGACCTCGAAGCAGACCATGTTCGTCATCTCAGCGATCACGGGATTGACCTTGCCGGGCATGATCGAGGAGCCGGGCTGGACCGGAGGCAGGTTCATCTCGGCCAATCCCGTGTGGGGCCCAGAGGAAAGCAAGCGAAGGTCATTAGCTATTTTGCCCAGGTCCTGGGCTAAATTCCGCAAAGCACCGGAGAGCGAAACGAAGGGCGCCATGCTCATCATCGCGGCGATGGGGTCCCTTGCCGGACGAAGGGGCAACCCCATGTCCCCGGCCAATTCCCGAGCCACGAGCTCGCGATACCCCGGTGCGGTGTTCAAGCCTGTGCCTGTTGCCGAGCCTCCCAGGCCCAGAGGGAAGAGTTCCCTTGAGGCTTGCGCGATCCTTTTCCTGTGCTCCCGCACGATCTCGGCCCAAGCGGCGAATTCCTGGCCGAGCCTCACCGGCACGGCATCTTGAAGATGCGTTCTCCCGGCCTTGATCACGGCGTCGAACTCTCTGCCTTTTCCCCCCAGCCCCCTGGCCAGTCCGTCCAGGGCCGAAAACAGGGAGGGGCCTCCGGGCTTGCCGTAGACCAGAGCAAGGGCTGCCAGACGGATGGCGGTGGGAATCACGTCGTTCGTGGACTGGCCGCAGTTCACGTGGTCATTGGGATGGACCGGCCGGTAATCCCCTTTCTTTCCGCCCAAGATTTCATTGGCCCGGTTGGCCAGGACTTCGTTCACGTTCATGTGGTGGGAAGTCCCGGCTCCGGCCTGGAAGATGTCCACCACGAACTGCTCGCGGAGCTTACCCGAGAGCACCTCCTCACAGGCCCGGATGATCGCGCGGGCTTTTTCCCTATCCAAGCCCGTATAGCGCGCCAGGGCGGAGTTGGCCTTGGCCGCGGCGCGCTTGACCCTCACCGTGGCCTCTACGAATTCCGGGAAGGGACCCTGCCCGCTCACCGGGAAATTCTCAACTGCCCGGAGGGTCTGGATCCCGTAGTACGCTTCCCTGGGAACCTGTTTTTCCCCCAAGCTGTCGTGCTCGATGCGGAAACCTTTCTGCTTTTTCATCCTGTCCTTGAAACGTTTTAGGATGCCATCCGTGTTCCTTTAGTCAACCCTCGCCAGCGTTGCGCTCGACCAGAGGAAAAAGACCTATTTCATGCCCAGCTTCTGATGCGAGGAAAGACGCCGGACCGCCTCAGCGATCCGCCGGGCCAGGGTCTCCTCTCTTTTGGCCGCCGCGATCCAGAAGAGGTACTACCTCTGGTAGAAAGGCGCCAGGTCGTTGAAGTACTTCCAAGCCTTCGCATCGGCCCGTAGGGCCTTAACAAACTCAGGATGAGGATCAGGAGTCTTGATTCGGGAAGTAATCCCCTGGGGCTTTCCGGAAACCCTGAACTTCACCATCCCGGCCGGGGCCATTATTCCCTCCCGGATCATCTTCTCAGCCCGCCTCTTGTTCAGGGCCGACCACCGGCTCCCCGAAATCCGGGGGCCGAAACGGCGGGCGTACCGCTCGTCATCGAGCCTTCGAATGATCCCGTCAATCCAGCCGAAGCGCAACGCCTCCTCCACCGAATCCTCGTAGGGAATCGAGGGCTTCCCGGCATGTTCCTTGAAATAGACCAACCAGGCCACCGTGGCCGAGGCGTGATGGCTCTCGAGCCAGGCCCGCCAGGCCTGGCGGATGGGGAAGGTGAGGAGGGGCGCGGGTTGATTCATGGTGTTGGTCATCCCTGAAAGGATTCGCTTGTAACGAGGCGGGGCCTCTTTCTGAAAGACCCCGCCTCGTCAACAGCGATATTGGTTCGTCGTCCAGCCTAAGAAGCGGGACTCCTCGCTAGAATCCCTGAAGGTTACTTCGTCTTCGCCCTGGCCTTCTTCTCCCTTTCGGCCTCGGCTTTCTCCCCCACCTCCGACATCCTGATCTTGAACACCAACCGCTCCCATTCCCGGTCCACGGTGCGCTGGACCTCCTCGATGTCCTTCTCTTTGAAATGGCGGAAGCGGTCCTGCTGCTTGATGTAGTCGTTTACGGGGACCCCTTTGGGCTGGTAGGTCAGCCGGTATCGCACCCCGTCCTCCACCTCGTAGAGCGGGAAGAGCTTGGACTCCACGGCCAGCCGGGTCAGCCGGACGGAGGCGTCGTTCTGAGACTTCCAGCCCGGCGGGCAGGGGGAGAGGATGTGAATGAAGCGCGTCCCCTTGATCCCCTTGGCCTTGGTCACCTTGGCCACCAGGTCCTCGGGGAAGGCCACCGTGGCCGTGGCCGCATAGGGAATGCGGTGCGCGGCCATGATCTCCACGATGTTCTTCTTGGGCTCGCCCTTGGGGCTGCTCGCCGGGGTCGTGGTGGTCCAGGCCCGGAAGGGCGTGGCCGAACTGCGCTGGATTCCGGTGTTCATGTAGGCCTCGTTGTCGTAGCAGACGTAGATCAGGTCGTCGTTCCGCTCGGTGGCCCCGGACAGGGCCTGGATCCCGATGTCGAAGGTGCCCCCGTCCCCGGCCCAGGCCAGCACGGTCGTCTCCTTGTCCCCCTTGGCGTCCAGGGCCGCGCGGATCCCCGAGGCACATGCCGCGGCGGTCTCGAAGGCCGTGTGGTACAGCGGGACGGCCAGGCTGGAGTAAGGGAACGGCCCGTCGATCACGGACCAGCAGCAGGCCGGCATGGAGACGATGGTCTTGGGCCCGAGGGCCTTCAGGGCCAGGCGCATGGACAGGGTGGCCCCGCAGCCTGGGCAGGCCAGGTGGCCCGAGGACATCAGCTCCTGGTCCGGCACGTGGATCAGCTTCTGGCTCATGGCTTGGCTCCTATCCAGATGATCTCCCGGTCCGGCCGGTCGTGCTCCATGGCGTAAGCGATCACCTCAGCGAAGGTCTTGGGCGTGATGTCCCGCCCGCCCATCCCGGCGATGAACCCGAAGATCGGGGGACGCAGGTCGTGATGGTACATCCCGGCTTTGATCTCCTGGTAGAAGATTCCGGAGGCACCGTAGGAGATGTTGCGGTCTACCACCGCGACCTTCTTGGCCGGGCCCAGGATCCGCCGCACATCCTCCAGGGGGAAGGGCCGGAGCACCAGGAACTTCAGGAGCCCCAGCTTCACGCCCTTTTTTCTAAACTCCTCCACGGTGATCCGGGCCGTGGAGGCCGCGGTCCCTGACGTCACCAGGATGATCTCGGCGTCCTCGCACTGCACCGGCTCCACCAGGTCGTAGAGCCGGCCGGAGAACTCGGCGTACTCTTTTGCGGCCTGCTTGTACTCCTGCTTGGCCTGCTCTTGGGCCCAGTGTATCTTCTGCCGGAACTCGTAGTACACCGGCTGGGGCCCGAAGCCTCCGAAGGTGTGCGGGTCCTTAGGATCCAGCTTGAACTCTGGCTTATAGGGCGGGAGGAAGCGGTCCACGTCCTCCTGGGCCGGGAGGTGCACCGGCTCCGAGGTGTGCGAAAGGAAGAAGGCGTCCATGTTCAGGAGGCAGGGCATCAGGACCTTCTCGCAGACCTTGAACGAGATCAGGATCATGTCTAGGAGGTCTTGGTTGGACTCGCAGTAGATCTGCATCAAGCCGGTGTCCCGCTGGGAGAGGCTGTCATTTTGGTCGGCGTAAACGGTCCAGGGCGGACCCATCGACCGGTTCACGTTGATGAACACGACGGGCAGCCGGGCTGCCGAAACCCAGTGCAGAAGCTCGTGCATCAGGGCCAGGCCTTGGGAGGAGGTGCCCGTGAACGTCCGGGCCCCGGTGGCCGCGGCTCCGATCAGGGAGGCCATGACGGAATGCTCGGACTCCACCTTGATGAACTTGGCGGTCAACTCGCCCGAGGCGCACATATCGGCGAGCTTCTCCACCACGCCCGAGGAGGGCGTGATGGGATAGGCCGAGATGACCTGCACCCGGGCCAGCTTGGCGGCGTAGGAGGCGGCGTGGGTGCCCTCGATGATCTGATAGTGGCCGCGGACCTTATTGCTTTGAACGGCTACAGCCATAGGATGCTCCGTTTAAATCGTTCATTTTTTATTTCCAAGGCATCTTTTACCGGTACTTCAGCTCTTCGTCCATGGCCATGGCCTCGCGGGGACACTCCTCCACGCAGATCCCGCAGCCCTTGCAGTGGTCGTAGTCCACGAGGTAACCCTGGCCCGTAGGATTCCGGGCAATGGCCACGTCCGGGCAGAAGATCAGGCAGTTGTCGCACTCCGTGCAGACCCCGCAGGAGAAGCAGCGGAGGGCCTCCTCCCGGGCCTGCTTCTCCGTGATCCCGAGCTGGACCTCCTTGAAGTCCCGGATCCCTTGTTTGTAGGGCCGCCGCTTCTGCTCCGGTCGCTCCTCGGAGAGGAAGTAGGCCAGATTGACCTCCCCGAAGGAGATCGTCCGGGGCAGGGCGACCTCCCCGACGGATTTCTTCTCCAGATAGGCGGCGATCCCCCGGGCCGCCCGCTTCCCGGAAGCGATGGCGTCCACTACGGTGCCGATCGGGCCCGTGGCCGCATCTCCTCCGGCGAAGATCCCAGGCAGGTTTGTGGTCTGGTTTTTGTCCACTTGGATCCGCGGGGCCAGGCGGTGGACTTCGGCGGAGAAGCCCGCGAGGTCGGGATCTTCCCCGATCGCCGGATAGAGGTAGTCCACGCGCAGCTTGAACTCCGAGCCCCGGACCGGCAAGGGCTTCCGACGCCCGCTGGCATCCGGAGGGCCCAGCTTCATCCGCTGGCAGGTGAGCACGAGCTTCTTCCCTTTCTTCTCCACCCTGACCGGGGCCGTGAGGAACTGAATCTCCACGCCCTCCTTCTCGGCCTCGGCGACCTCATCGGGATGGGCCGGCATCTCGGCCTTGCTTCGGCGATACAGGATGACCGGTTTTCCACCCAGGCGCAGAGCGGAGCGGGCCGTGTCGATCGCTGTGTTGCCTCCTCCGATGACCGCCACCCTCCCGCTCATCCGGCTCCTCTTTGCCAGGCTTACCCCCTTGAGGAAGGTAAGGCCCGAGATCAGCCCGGCCTCCTCCTCTCCCTTCGCCCCCATGGACCGTCCGAGGTGCGCGCCCGGGGCCAGGAATACGGCCTTGAACTTTTTCAGGTCCCCCCAAGAAAGGTTCTCCCCGAGCCTCTTGTTGCACTGGATCTCGACGCCCAGAGCTTGGATGTCCTTGATCTCCCGGTCCAGAACCGATTTGGGAAGGCGGTACTCCGGGATGCCCACGCGGAGCATGCCTCCGGGCCTGGGCAGAGCCTCGAAGATGACCGAGGCGTAGCCCGCCTTGGCCAGGAAATAGGCGCAGGTCAGGCCGGCGGGTCCGGAGCCCACGATGGCGACCTTCTGCTTGTGCGTGATTTCGGGTGAAGGCTTGGTTTTCCTCAGGGCATACCCCCGGTCGGCCACGAACCGCTCCATCAAGTGAATGCCGATCGCCTTGTCAAACTCCCGGCGGTTGCAGACCCCTTCGCAGGGGTGGTAGCACACTCTCCCGCAGGTCGCCGGAAGGGGATTCTCCTCCTTGATCAGTTCCCAGGCCTCCAGAAACTTTCCCTGCCTCACCAGGGCGAAGTACTGCGGGATCCGCTCGTTGGCCGGGCAGCCCGGGGTGCAGGGCGGGGCCTTCTCCTCGTACAGGGGCCGGATGTAGCGCCAGCTCCCGGTCTTGTTCCAGCGCATGGACCCGAAAGAGGCGACCATCGGGGGCATGTCCGTGGTGTTGTTCTCGAACTGGATCAGGTCTCCCACGCGTTTCATCGGGCCCCTCCTTTCCCGACAGCGATCTCATAGGCCTCGCGGGCAGCCTGCATGTTGTTCTCGGCCTTGACCGGAACGCCTTTCTGGATGGCCGCCAGAATGGACTCCAGTTTCACAATTCCGGTCACCCGGGCGAAGCTCCCCAGGATCGCGGTGTTCACGATCGGGGTGGCCTTCGTGCCGAGCTTGTTCCGAACCGCGATCGCGGCCGCGTCCACGGTCACGACCTTGAACGTGCCCGGCAACTTGAAGAAATCCGGCGGCCGGTCGCTGTTGATGAGCACCGTGCCGCCGGGCTTGAGCCCGGACGTGACGTTCACCGGACCGATCAGGGTGGGGTCCAGGACCACGAGGTGGTCCGGCTCGTAGATCTCGCAGCGCAGGGCGATCGGCCGTTCGTCAATCCGGGTGAAAGCCGCGACCGGGGCGCCCCGGCGCTCCACGCCGAAGGCCGGGAAGCTCTGACAGAACTTTCCCTCCTGGAACACGGCCTCGGCCAGGAGCTTGCAGGCGACAACCGCGCCCTGTCCGCCCCGGCCGTGCATCCTTATTTCCAACATCTAACCTCCGCCAATCTCAAGTCTTAATCTTTAGGTAAAAATCAGTTTTTATTCTTTTTTAAGCATCTAAAATGCTTGTGATTATATTAACAAGTATACCACCTTTTCCCGAAAAGTTCAAGCGTCCAAGGGTCAGGTGCCTGAAGAAACCGTTTTAAATTTCAAGCTCTCGTAGACCTCGTCCTTAACCCCAGGCTCCCCCATCCGGGCCATATTCTCGCTCTCCCAGCCGTGGAAGTCTGAGCCCCCGGTTACTAGGAGACCCAAGGCTTTGGCTTTATCCCGATACCTCTGGGTCATGCGCTCGTCATGCCTGGGATAGTAAGCCTCCAGCCCCATGAGTCCGTTTTCGATGAGCCGCGTGATCAGTTCGTCCCTTCCCAGAAGTCCGGGGTGAGCCAAGACTGGGATGCCATGGGATTGCCTGATCAGCGCCGTGGCTTCAAAGCAACTCATCCCCTCCCGGGGGACGTAAGCCGGGGCGTTGCGCCCGAGGAAATAGACGAAGGCCGCGTCCACGCTCTCCACATATCCCGCCTCCAGCAGAGCCTGAGCCACGTGCGGCCGGCCCACCGAGGCCCCTTTTCCGGCCAGCCGGCTAAGTACATCTTGGGGGGACAGGTGCACCCCTAACCCATCCAGCTTGCTGAGCATCTTGTGAAGCCTTCGAACTCGGGCCTCGCGCTGGGCATGCAGTTGTGCCTCGAAGCCCGCGTCCTGATAGGGGATGAAATAGCCCAAGATGTGGACGTCCTTGCCGTTCTCCTCGGCATTGATCTCCACGCCGGGGACAACTTCCATTTCCAGAGCCCGCCCGGCCTCCAAGGCTTCGGCCAAGCCAGCCGTGGTGTCGTGGTCCGTGATCGCGATGGCACGAAGTCCGATCTTCTTCGCTTCCTCGACCACCTTTGATGGGCTCAGGACCCCGTCCGAGGCTGTGGTATGAATATGTAAATCTACCAATACGATCTAAAAGAAGAGGAGCAAGTAGCGAGAAATGCCTCTCTACCCTTTACTTAAAGGTTCATCAGGTAGTATAGGAACGTCCGCGTCCCGACACCGGTCGCCCCCTTAGGATCGAGGGGGGTGTCGCGATCGATGAAGCTTGGGCCGGCGATGTCCAGGTGCACCCAGGAGGTCTGGCCCACGAACTCCTGCAGGAAGAGCCCAGCCATGATGGCCCCGGCCTCCCCGGGCTTACCGATGTTTTTCAAATCGGCGATGTCGCTCTTCATCGCCTCCTTGAGTTCTTCGTTCAAGGGCAGATGCCAGGCCCCTTCCCCGGCCCGTTTGGCCGCATCCATCACCTGGTGGCGGAGGCCCTCATCGTTCGCGAACACCCCCATCTGAACTTTTCCGAGAGCCACCACACAGGCTCCAGTCAGGGTGGCGATATCAATGACCTCATCCACCTTTTCTTTCACGGCATAGCACAGGGCATCCGCCAGGGTCAGGCGGCCCTCCGCGTCTGTGTTCACCACTTCGATGGTCTTCCCGTTCATCGCCCGGACCACGTCTCCCGGCCTTGTGGCGTGCCCCGAAGGCATGTTCTCAGTAGCCGCGACCAAGCCCAGGATTGCGGCCCTAGGCTTGAGCTTTCCCACGGCCCGCATTGTGGCCAAGACAGCCGCGGCGCCGGCCATGTCACTCTTCATCGTCTCCATCCCAGCCGCGGGCTTAAGAGACAGGCCTCCGGAGTCAAAGGTGAGGCCCTTCCCAACCAAGGCGACCTTTTTCCGAGGCTTTCCCGAGGGCTCATAGGAGAGGATAATGAACTTGCACAGCTCGTCGCTTCCCTTGGCCACGCCCAAAAAGGCGCCCATGCCGAGCTTCTCGACCTCGACCCGCTCCAGTACCTTGACCTTCAATCCGGCTTCCTTGGCGACTTTCTTTGCCTCCTCGGCCAGGAGAGTCGGGGTCATCGCCGAGGCCGGCTCCGAAGCGAGATCGCGGGCGTAGTTCACGGCCTCGGCAATGATCTCGCCTCGCAAGGCCCCGGCTTGGGCCGCGGCCCGCTCCTTGGGCAGGACGATAAGGAGGACCTCTACGATGGCCTTCTTATCCTTTTCCCCTTTGTACTTCAGAAACTTATACGTCCCAAGAAGTCCGCCCTCCACAAGGGCTTGAACTTTCTCCTTGGAACCAGCGCCACGCACCGGTTCCTCCAAAAGGGTCGCGACGACCCGCTTCGCTCCCAAGGCTTTGGCCCGGGCCAAGCCCGCGGCTCCGGCCTTGCGCAGGGCGGATAGGCCCAAGCTCCCCTTCTTTCCCAGGCCTACCACGATCAAACGCTCGGCGGGGAGTTTTCCCTGGGTGTGGATCGCTGTCACACCCCCTGGCTTGCCTTTAAATTCCTCTGCGGCCAAGGTTTTCGTTAGGCTTCCCCCCAGAAGTTTGTCCAGGCTATGGGCCACTTTGGAAAATCCGGTTTCACCTTCGTAAAGGCCCACGATCAAGGCCTCGCAAGGCTGTTCGAACCCTTTTCCAGATGCCACTCTGAATGTCATTGCTGCTCCTTAAGTGAATGGGAATGGATAAGATAAGTCCGGGAATAACTGAAGATGGAGATCGCAATAGAAAGCAACGCCAGCGCGATAAACGGAGCCAAAAGCCTTCGCCACTCCATGGCCGCGACCACGACTAGCGCTCCTGCGGCCAGGGCCGCAGCCTTCCCCCAGACGTCGGAAACCGGAACCGGACGATGGGTTCCCCAAAAGCTCAGGCCGCCGATGACAATGACCAGGTCCTTGCCCACGATGATCAGGACCACCCACCAGGGAATCTTCCCAGTCCAGGCCAGGTAGATTCCGAGGACCCCGATGGTGAGCTTGTCCCCCAAGGGGTCGAGGATCTTTCCCAAGTCGGTGATCTGACCAAACCGCCGTGCCACCCAGCCATCCACCAAATCCGTGACTGCGGAAAGAACTATCAAGCCCAGTGCCGGATACTTCCATCCCCGGATGAGGGCGAACAGGATGACCGGGATGAGGAGCAGGCGAAACAGGGAAAGAAGGTTGGGGATCACGTTCGACCGAACTTAAAATCCAACATTTCAGAGACAAAAAATATTCTCCATTTCCAGGATCCTATTTTTTCAACATCTCCCGGGCGTGGGCCCGGGCCAGGTCCGTAATCTCCTTTCCGGCCATCATACGGGCGAGTTCCCCGATCCGCTCCCCCTCCGAGAGTTTCCTGACGGAAACCGTGGTACGACCCTTGGTCTCGCGCTTTTCCACCAAGAAATGATCGTCAGCCTGAGAGGCGAGCTGGGGGAGATGGGTGATGCAGAGGACCTGCCGCTTCCGGGCGATGGCGGCCAGTTTCCTCCCCACGGCCTCGGCCACTTTGCCCCCGATTCCGGCGTCGATCTCGTCAAAGATCAAGGTCGGCACCTCATCCACTTCCGCGAGGACGGTCTTCAGGGCCAGCATGACGCGGGAGATCTCACCTCCGGAGGCTACCCGATCCAGGGGCCTCAAGTCCTCCCCAGGGTTGGCGTTGAAAAAGAAACGAGCCCGGTCCCAGGCCGTTTCCGTAACCCGAACCTTCTCTCCTTTCAGAAACAGAAGGCCATCAGGGGAGGGTTCTTGAGTGAGTCGCACCTCGAACTGCGACTTCTCCAAGCCTAGACTGGCCAGCTCCTGCTTCACTATCAAGGCCAATTCCTTGGCCGCCTTTTGCCTTTTTTGAGAGAGATCCCGAGCTCGCCCCTCGAGGTCTCGAAGGCTTTGAGCCACTTCGCCTTCCAACTTCTTAATCTCTTCCGCTCGGCTTTCCTGAGATCCGAGCTCCTGTCGGAGCTTCTCCAGTTGCGCCAGAGCGGACTCTACGGAGCCACCGTATTTCTTTTTCATTCTCCAGATCTCGTCCAGGCGTTCGCGAATCTCTTCCAGGCGGTTGGGATCGAACTCCAGCTTGTCGCGATACCGACGGAGGCTTGAGGCGATGTCCTCCGTCTGATAAGATACGGTGGCCAGACCATCGACGGCCTCCTTCAAGCGGACGTCGAGGTCAGCGGGCTCTTCCAGAACCTTCCGGGCCGCCTCCACCCGGGAGCAGATGGCATTCTCCCCTTCGGCCAGCTCTTCGATCACCTGGCTGGCTGCCAGCATCAGACGCTCGGCGTTCTCCAAGACGCGCCCTTCGGCGGAAAGAGTTTCCTCCTCCCCGGCGGTCAGGCGGGCCTCCTCCAGCTCATTGATCTGAAAGGCGTAGAGCTCCCTGCGCTCTGCGGTCAGGGCCTCTGTGGCTTTCAAGGACGAGAGGTCTTGTACCCATTTAAGGTGCTCCCGGAAGCGGCGCCCAAACTCTTCGCGCAGGGGAAGGAGGCCGCCGAAGCCGTCCAGGTAATCCTGGTGCTTCTCTTCTTGCAGAAGGGACTGATGTTCGTGCTGTCCGTGGAGATCCACGCAGGCGTCCCCGAAACGTTTCAGAGTGGCCAGGGTGACGCCGGCATCGTTCAAGAAGGCCCGGGAGCGCCCGGAGGCGGCAATCTCGCGTCGGACCAACGCCTCGCCTCCGGGAAGAAGAATATCCTGTTTCTTGAGGACATCCTGAAGCGGATGCCCTGGAGGAATCCGGAAGACTCCCTCCACGCAGGACGCGGACTCTCCGCTGCGGATGGCCTCGGGCTCGGCGCGCTCGCCAAGGACTAGGGACAAGGCCCCAATGAGGATGGACTTCCCCGCCCCGGTCTCGCCGGTGAGCACAGTCATCCCGGGAGCGAACTCCACCTCCACGGATTCGATGATGGCATAGTTGTGGATGCGCAACGAGCAGAGCATCTTAACCTTGCCCGACCCACTTTAGCTTGGCTCGAAGGATTTCGTAGAACGTCTTCCCTGTGGTCCGGACTAGGGCGATGGTATAATCCGCTTTGCGGAAGGACACGCGATCCCCGGAACGGATGCTCTGGGTCACCTGCCCATCCGCGGTGATCAGGGGCTCCTCCATCTTACAGTGCACCACGGCTCCCACGGTCTGGGAGGCGGAAACGATCATCGGCCGGATCGCCAAGGTGTGGGGAGAAATTGGGGTTACGATGAGAGTCTCCATGGTGGGGTGCAGAATCGGTCCCCCGCAGGCCAGGGAATAGGCCGTGGAGCCGGTGGGCGTGGACACGATCAGGCCGTCGGCCAGGTAGCTGGAGACATACTGTCCGTCCAGGGTTACGTCCAGCTCCACGACCCGCGAGGGGGCACGGATCACGGCGTCGTTCAGGGCGTGGAAGGATTGGCCGCTTTCCTCCACCACGGCCTTCAGAACCATGCGGTGCTCCAGACGATAGTCCCCGGCCAGCACGCGCTCCAGGGTGGGATAAAGCTCTTCTACGGCGATCTCGGTCAGGAACCCTAGGCTTCCGAGATTGATCCCCAGAATGGGCTTGCCGGTCCGGCCCACGATGCGCGCAGCCCGGAGCATCGTGCCGTCTCCACCCATGGCCAAGAGCATCGCACCGTGCTGAGCCAAAATCTCTTCCGGGAAGGCCGGGGTACCCTCAGGGACATGGGAGGTGAGTTCTGAAGAAACGGCTACAGAAACTCCTCGTTTCTGTAGCCATGCGATGCTTTCGAAAAGGATTTTCTGGGCGTCGGGCTTGCGCAGGTTAGCGATCAGGCTGATCTCGTTCATTCCTCCTCCAAGCTAACGCCCAGGGCCTCGGCTACCGCTTGAATGGTCTTACGTTTGATATCCACGAGATCACCAGTCACCCGGAACCCCGCGGCCTGGGGATGTCCCCCGCCCCCAAAGCGCGAGGCGATTCGGTTCACGTCCACGCCGTCTCGGGCGCGCAACGAGACCCGGATCAGGCCGTCTCCCTTTTCCCTTACGAAGACTCCCACTCGCACCCCGCGCACGGCCATGGCTTGGGAAACGAAATCCTCGCTCTCCTCCACCTTGACCCCGATTCGCTGCCAGGCCGCTTGGGGCAAGGTGAGGATCCCGATCTGACCGCTTCCGCTCACCTCTAGACTGGAGAGGACCTCGCCCAAAAGCCTCACCCGCCCGGGTTTCTGCTGGCCCCAGACCTGGTCCCAGATCCAGGCCGGGTTCGCCAAACATTTCACCAGCTCGGAGGAAACTTCCAGAGCCCGCGGCGTGGTGTTGGGGTTCCGGAACCCTCCGGTGTCCGTTAAGATCCCGGTGTACAGGCAGGTGGCCTGGCTTGAGGAAGGCCTTCGCCCCAGGAAACCCCATAGGCCGAAGAGGATCTCGCAGGTGGAGCTGGCCTCCGGGTCCACTAAAGCCACGTTCCCGAATCCGGGATTGGATTCGTGATGGTCCAGGTTCACGACCCGGGAAGAAGGGGGCACCAGGGAAGCAACCCCGCCGATCCTGTCCCACTTCCCAACGTCCAGGACGAAACAGACGTCAGGCGTAAGGCGTGAGGCGTAAGGTGCAAAATCCTTGACCTCTTTTATACGTTCCCAGCCAGGAAGGAAGCGATAGCGCTCCGGAACGGGGCTTGGATCAACGACCTCCACCTCTTTGCCGAGATCCCCTAAGAGGGAAAACAGGGCTAGCTGGGCTCCGAGGTTATCTCCATCCGGATCCTCATGCGAGGTCACCAGGAAGGTTTCATTCTCATGAAGGGCCCCGGCGATGTCCTTTAACAGATCCTCCCGCTTCACGAGCCGCTCGTTCCCTCGGACTGGTGCAGAGAGTTGATCAGCCGGTCGATCTTGTCGCCCTCTTCGAAGGAGTGGTCCTCCTTGAAGACGATCTCCGGCAGGTAGCGGAGCTTCATCCGCTCGCCCAAGCGTTTACGAATATATCCTTTGGCACTCTCCAAACCCTTCAGGCCCTCTTGGCGTGCCTGCTCCTCGCCGAGGATGGAAACAAAAACCCGGCCAAACTTGAGGTCATCGGAAAGCTCAACCCCTGATATCGAAACGAGCCCCGAGGCGAGTCGAGGATCTTTGAGTTCCTGCTGGACGATCATGGAGATCTCCCGGCCCATGGCCGCTCCCACTTGGGTGGACCGTTTGTAACGCACGTCAATTTACCTTCCTTTCAAGAACTCCGGGTCGAAGGGAGCGTCACCAAGTCTCTATCTCCAATCGTTGATCGATCACCTCTACCTCGACATCGGACTCCACAACCTGAATGGCCTTGACGAGCACCTCTTGAACAAAGTCCCGGTCGTTTCCCACGCAGGCCATGCCGAGCAACGCCCGCTGCCACAGGTCCTGGTATTCCACCTCAGCCACGGAGATGTTAAACTTATGTTTGATCCGTTCTTTCAGGTGTCGAAGGACCTGGCGTTTGTCTTTAAGCGATCGGCTCCCGGAGATGAGTAGTTCGACCTTACAAATTCCTAAGACCATCGGCGAGAAGTGGACTCGGCTGCCAGGGATCGCTCAAAGCGTCGCTTTAACTTCCTCCATGGCGTAGGCCTCGATGACATCCCCTTGCTTGATGTCATTGAAATTCTCCAGCCCTACGCCGCACTCAAACCCAGAGGCCACCTCCCGAACGTCCTCCTTAAAGCGCTTGAGCGATGCGATCTTCCCGTCGTAGATCGTCACATTGTCGCGAAGCAACCGTACCTTCGAGTTTCGGTTGAAGGTTCCGGAGGTCACCAGACATCCGGCGATCGCGCCCACCCCTGAGATCTTAAACGTCTCTCTGACCTCCAGCCGGGCGGTGCTGGTTTCTTTTAGGATCGGCTCCAGCATCCCCTCCAAGGCCTTCTTTACCGCGTCCAGGGCCTCGTAGATGATCGTGTACAGCCGGATGTCCACGCCTTCCTGATTAGCCAGCTCGCTGGCCCGCTCCTCCGGACGGACGTGGAAGCCGATGATGATGGCGTTGGAGGCTGCTGCCAGAAGCACATCGGACTCCGTGATCGCCCCCACCCCGTTGTGGATGACCTTCACCTTTACCTTATCTGTGCTGAGCTTGAACAGGGCGTCGGAGAGCGCCTCCACAGATCCATCTACATCTCCTTTGATCACCACGAACAGTTCTTTCGCCTCCCCGGCCTGGATTTGCTGGTAGAGGTCGTTAAGCGTAATCCGCTTTACCGGCCGGTAGTCCTGCTCCCGGCGGAGTTGCTGGCGCCGCTGGGCGATATTCCGGACCTCTCGCTCGTCGGCCCCGGCCAGGAAGGAATCCCCGGCCTGAGGCACTCCGCCGATGCCTTGAACCCGTACGGCTTGAGAGGGGCCGGCTTCCCCCACCTTCTGCCCGCGGTCATTGTACATCGCCCGGACCTTGCCATCATACATTCCGGCCACAAACGGATCTCCCACCCGGAGTGTCCCCTCTTGGATCAGGACCGAAGCCACCGGCCCGAGCCCGCGGTCCAAGTTCGCTTCCACGACGGTCCCCTTGGCCACTCTGGTGGGGTCAGCCTTTAGCTCCAAGACCTCGGCCTGGAGGAGGATCAGCTCAAGGAGCTTATCGATGTTCGCCCCGGTTTTGGCCGACACCTCCACGCACACCGTCTGACCTCCCCACTCCTCGATCGCCACACCGTGCTGGGCGAGGTCCTGCTTCACTCTCAAGGGATTGGCCTCAGGGAGGTCCATCTTGTTGATTGCCACCACGATGGGCACCCGGGCAGCCTTGGCGTGGTCAATCGCCTCCACGGTCTGGGGGCGCACCCCCTCGGTGGCTGCGACTACTAGGACGACGAGGTCCGTCACCTGAGCCCCTCGCGCTCGCATAGCGGTGAAGGCTTCGTGGCCCGGGGTGTCCAGGAAGGTGATCCGTTTGCCAGCGTGGCGGACCTCGTAGGCCCCGATGTGCTGGGTGATCCCCCCGGTCTCCCCCGCGGCCACATCGGACTTGCGGATATGGTCCAAGAGCGAGGTCTTTCCATGGTCCACATGGCCCATCACGGTAACCACTGGGGGACGGGGTTTGTCCTTCTTGGGCCTCTCCGGAACTCCCTCGGTGCTGGCCAAACGAGGTTCCACCCCAACCTCTTTGACCTCCTCGATCTCGAATCCAAAATCATCGGCCAGAGCTGAGAGGGTATCCAAGTCCAGGCGTTGGTTGATCGTGACCATCAGGCCCAGGCCCATGGCCTTTGCGATGACCTCCGAGGGCGTCACGCCGAGGACATTGGCCAGCTCGCCCACCGAGGAGAACGCGGGAAGCCGGATGACCTTTCTCTCTGCGATCGGCTCCCGATCTCCCTCTTTTTCTTCGCTGCGATAGCGCCTACGCATCCCGGCGCGACCCAAAGTGATCTTCGCCATGGTCTGCCGCACGTGGGCCTCTACTGCTTTGACCGCCAAGCGATCTTTCTCCTTTTCCTCCTCCCTTTTCCTCCGGCCCTTCTTTTTGGACTCTGGGGGTTTCACCGTCTTGGCCTTTTCCGCAACCTTCTTGCCGATGGTCCTCTTCTTTGCGTATTCCTTCTGAACCGCGAGCTTCTCCTCCGCCAGTTTCTTCGTGACGGCCTGAAGCATCTCGTCCGTGACGGTGCTCATTGCCCCCTTGACGGGATAGTTGAGATCCTGGAAGATCTTGAAGAGCGCCTCGCTGGAAAGCGAAAGTTCCTTGGCCACCTCATAGATGCGCCGACGCTGCACGAAACTCACCTCCTATCGTTCGTTTGAATGACACATACCGGATTATGCTTCTTCGTTCTCCCCACTTCCGTTGGCGCCCCCCTCCGGGGACGCTTTGTCGTTGGGCTTTTTCTTCTGGACCTTCTTTTTTTTCTTCTTGGGCCCGAGCCGAACCTTCCTCTCCTTGACGGACTGCGTGGCCACGACTAGAATTTTCTCCGCCGTTTTGAGGCCGACCCCGGGAACTTCCATGAGCGCTGTTTGTCCGGCCTCTACGATGGCCTGGGCCGTTTCATAACCTGCGGAGTGAAGCTTCTCCTTGACCTTCGGACCCAAGGGGAGCGCGGCCACCTTCACAACCAAGGCCTCGACTGCCTCCCTGCGTTTGGCGTGTTCCTTGGTACCGATGAGGTCGATATGGTATCCGGTGAGGCGGGATGCCAAGTGTGTGTTCTGGCCTTTCTTCCCTATGGCCAGCGAGAGCTGGTCCTCGGGCGCGACCACGGTGACGCTCTTTTCCTCCTCGTTGACAAACGCCTGAAGCTCCTTGGCCGGGGCCAGGGCCCGGGTTACAAAGATGCCGATATCCGGGCTGTACGGAATGATGTCAATACGCTCCCCGGAAAGCTCCCTGACGATCGCCTGGACTCGCGATCCCTTCAGTCCCACGCAAGCCCCGACGGGATCAACTCGCTCATCTCGGGAGATGACTGCGATCTTGGCCCGGTCCCCGGGATCCCGGGCCACGGCCTTGATCTCGACTAGGCCCTCGTTGATTTCCGGGACTTCCAGGTAAAAAAGCTTTTTCAGAAAGTCCGGGTGGGTCCGTGACAGGGAAATCTGAGGTCCCCGCGGCGTTCTCTGGATGGATAGGATGCAGGCCCGGATCGTGTCTCCCTGGCGATGTCTCTCGCTCCGAATCTGTTCCTTGATCGGAAGAATTCCATCCGTCCGACCGAGGTTCACGATCAAGTCTCCCCGATCCACGTGCTGGATCATCCCCGAGACCACGTCCCCGATGCGGTTCTGAAAGTCGGTGTAGAGCTGCTCCCGTTCGGCTTCTCGGATGCGCTGAAACAGGATCTGCTTGGCCGCCTGGATCGCCATCCGGCCAAATTCAGCCAGCGGGATGTCCACCTTCACGACCTCCCCGAGCTCAGCTTTCTTCTTGATCCCTCTGGCCTCTTCCAGGCCGATCTCAAGGAGCGGGTCGGCGACGGACTCGACCACGGTCTTCGTGGCCTGCATGGTGATCTCCCCGGTGTCCTCGTCCAGCTCGACCTCGATGTTCTCCACGTTCCCGTACTTCTTCTTGGCCGCCGAGAGGAGCCCGTCCTTCAGGGTCTGGATTACGAACTCCCGGTCCATCCCTTTCTCCCGAACGATTTTCTCTAACGCTTCGATGACCTCATAATTCATCGCTTGTTCCTCGTGGGATTTTCGCTATTCTATTTCCAGCCTCGCCCGCTTGATCTGACTAAGCGGGATCGTAAGGTAATGTTCGGGCTCTTCCTCGATCTTCACCATCCCCGCGACCAGCCCCATGAGCCGGCCAACGTGGACGTTCTGGCCCGAGATCGCCGGCTCGGTCGTGATCCGTGCCCGGTAGCCCTGAAAGCGCTCGTAGTCGATCTCCTTCTTGAGCGGGCGTGTGAGCCCCGGGGAGGACACTTCCAGAGTGTAGTGGTGGGGGATGAAGTCCTCGATGTCCAGGCGTTCAGAAATTCGCTCCGAGAGCCGGGCGCAGTCCTCCACGGTCACGCCCCCGGGCTTGTCCACGAAGACCCGGAACAACCTTCCCACGGACTCCTCGACTTCCACCAGCTCGAACACATCCTCTGAGAGGACGCCCTCCACCAGTTTTTCAAAGCGCTGCAAGAGTTCTGACATAGTTACCTGATCATTTGAAATTGAAAATCTTCAATTTGCAATTTGCCACGCGCCGTCCCTACACTTCCCCCAGCGCGCGGCGCACGACCTCCTCCACGGAGAGCCCTTTCTCTTTCTGGGTCACAGCCTCCACCGCCATACGCGCTTTTTGGGGCAGGACGCCGAGGGTGACCAAAGCTGAGACCGCCTGATGCGCCTCGGAGGAAACGGCTGGAATGGTGAGCGCTTCCAGAGGAGGCCCGAACTTCTCCTTGAGCTCCACTACAATGCGCTGGCTGGTCTTTTTCCCGATCCCTGGAATCGTGGTCAGGGCATCGGAGTCCCCGGCAGCTACGGCTTGCTTGAACCGTTCTACCGAGGACCCGGACAGAATCCCCAACGCGACCTTCGGGCCGATGCCCTTCACCGTGAGCAAAATCTCGAACACCTCCCGCTCTCCGGGTGTGGCGAACCCGTAGAGCGCATCCGTATCTTCCCGAACGTGATGGTACGTGAGGATCTGCACCTCCCGGCCGGCCCCAGGCAACTTCTCCGAGGTCGAGAGGGGGACCAGGACCTCGTAACCTACCCCACCCACCGCGATCACGATCCGGGTGGGAGCCTTTTCTGCGAGTGTGCCTTTGAGGGAAACGATCATCGCCAATGGAAATTGGGAAACCTTGAATCAACAATCCGAATCAACATGATACCAGGACAACCATAAAAAGCAAAGATTCAGGTTTAAGCTTTCTTCAGCTCTGGATTCGGTGCAGGTGGCAGATTGCGATTGCCAGGGCGTCCGTGGCATCCTCTGGCGGGACGTCCGGCAGGTTCAGCAGACGCTTGACCATGAACCCCACTTGGGCCTTGGTCGCCGCTCCCTGGCCGGCCACGGCCAGCTTCACCACCGTCGGGGCATACTCGTAGATCGGCAGATTCACCTGCTCGCAGGCCAGGAGCACCACTCCTCTGGCCTCGCCCTGAGTGAGGGCGCTCTTCACGTTCTTGCTGTAAAACACGGACTCGATCGCCGCTGCGTCGGGCTTGTGCACCTGGGCGATCCGAATCAGGTTGTGGTAGATCGTGTCCAGCCTCTTGGGCAGGGAGGTCTTGCCGTGAATCCGGATCGTTCCGTAATCTAAGCTCTCCATCTTCGACCCCTCCCCCCGGATGAGCCCGTATCCCAGGACCAGGCTGCCGGGATCAATGCCTATGACGATCATGGACACTCCTCATTTCACGGTCGCCTTCTCCATCTCGGTCTCCGAGATGTCGAAATTGGCGTACACGTTCTGCACATCCTCACACTCCTCGATGGCATCCATCAACTTGAGCATCTGCTCGGCCTCCCTGCCGGTCAGGCGGATCGTGCTCTGGGGAATCTTGGAGAGCGATGCCGACGACACTGGGATTTTCGCCTTTTCCAGCGTGGCCTTGACGGCCTCGAAGGTCGCCGGGGGCGTGAGCACCTCCCAAGCTCCGTCTTCTTCGCGGATGTCCTCGGCCCCGGCGTCCAGGGCTGCAGCCATCAGGGCGTCCTCGCCGGCTTTGTCCTTGTCCACGACAATCAGGCCCTTGTGGTCGAACATCCAAGATACACACCCCACCGCGCCCAAATTTCCTCCATGACGCGTGAAATGGTGCCTCAAGTCCGCGGTGGTGCGGTTCTTATTGTCGGTCATAGTCTCGACCAGCATGGCCACGCCCCCGGGCCCGTAGCCCTCGTAGACCATCTCCTCGTAGACCACCCCAGGCAGTTCTCCCGTGCCTTTCTTGATCGCCCGTTCCACGTTGTCCGCGGGCATGTTGGCTGCCTTGGCCACGCTGATGGCCGAGCGCAGCCGGGGGTTGGCCTCCGGATTGCCCCCGCCGTGGCGCGCGGCCACCGTAATCTCCTTGATCAGGCGCGTGAACAGGCGTCCCCGTTCCTGATCCGCTTTGCCTTTCTTGCGCTTGATCGTCGCCCACTTGGAATGGCCGGACATCGTTCACCTCATCTTCATTTAAAATTTTGCAGGGAGCATTTTTTTCAATTTTAAGGACTGAACGACCTGGGAGCCATGTCTACTCTCGTTCTGCCTTGAACGTCCCGCTGGACCACCTGAGCAGGAGGCGCAGGGCTTCGTCTGCGGTCTTGCTCCCGACCTCCGCACCACCCAGAATCCCATCCTTAAACTTCACCACGCCCTTCTGCCCCTCTTGCTCCACCTCGATCCAGCCCGTCCATTTCCCCACATAGAACAGCTCAAACAGGGAGTAGATCGAGACCCGCTCCAGGGTCCCGGAAACGGACTTGGCCCGCTGAGAGAGGAGCTTCTGGCTCTCCTCGGACTGCTTGAGGCGCAGGTCCACGGCCCTCAGCAGTTCATCCTTAGAGCAGGGTTTGGTCAGATACTTGTGCGCGCCCAGGGCCATGCCCTCGATCTTGTCCTCCGGGGCCTTCTTGGCCGAGAGAAAGAGGAAGGGGATCGCGCGGGTGCGGGGTTCGGACTGCAGGGCTTTGCACAGGGAGTAGCCGTCCATCACCGGCATCAGGATGTCGGCAAGGATAAGGTCTGGTTGATGATCCAGCATGGCCAAAGCCTCCTGCCCGTTGTAGGCCTTGTCCACCTCGTAGCCCGCCTGTTTGAGCTCGAACTCCATGACCCTTAAGAATTCCGGTTCGTCGTCCACCAACAGAATGCGTTTGGATGCCATGTTCACCCTCTACCTAAAATGATGTTGACTTAAGCCCCCAGCAGGGGCTCCAAGGTGACGACGATGCCGTCACCCGCCTCTCCGCTCTCCTCGCTCTCACCGTATCCCCGAATGAGGTACCGGCGGCTCTGTGGATCGTACTGGTAGGTCACGGTTCCCTGGAGGAACCCACGGTCCTCGATCACGGCCTCCTCCTCGCGGGTGAAGGGGTTCGTGAGCGTGCCCGCTCCGTTCGGGAACAGCTCAGGCGGGATCTCATTGGCCCGCTTGGGATAGGCCCCGCGATGCTCGCGGGCATAGGCCTCCACCACGTCCTGCAGGATATAGGCGTTGACCCGCACTCGCCCCTCCTGGGCCTCGGTTTCGTTGTTCTGGAGCGTGACCACCACCCCGTCGCCCGCATCTCCACTGCTCGGAGTCTTGCCGTAGCCTCGGATGGAATAAACCCCACTCACCTCATCGTACTCGTAGGAGATGCTCCCCGGATAGAACCCTGGGGAGCGCACGGCTTCCTCCTGCTTGGTGTAAGGATTGGTCACCTTGGTCACAATCTCATTCGCGGTGTAGGGATACTCCCCGTTGTGCTCTCCGGCGTATTCCTCCACGGCCATCTGCACGGCCTCGGCGTTGGCCTTGACCTTGGATTCCACTCCCTTCTCACGAGCCTTTAAGTAAGAGGGGATTGCGATTGCCGCGACCATTGCCAGGAAGCAGGTCGCCAGGATGTTCAGCCCCCCCAGGACCATGCCCGCGATGGCCAGACCGTCGCCCTTAAACCGCTCCCGGTGGTCGGCGATCCGGGCCTTGGCCAGGATCCCCAGGATCAGGGCCAGGAACCCGCCCAGGGGGAGGAAGGAGAGGATGACGCTCCAGACCGCGAGCGCGCTGGTCTTTCGTTGAATCGCCTGTTCCATGGTTTTGCCTTAGTAGGTGATGGTTACCTTGGCTTCTGGCGTGAGCACCGACGTCCGCTTGCCTTTGCCGTATGTTACCAACACCTGTCCGTAGACCATCATGCTGTCCGTGAGTGCGCCGATCTTCTCCGGCATCCCGGAGTATTCCAGGGTAATCTGGTTCCCCGGAGCCACGCTTGCGCTCCGGGGCGTCTCCCCGACCGGCCCCGGCTTGATCCGGCAGAACTCCCGGGTCGTCCCTCCGTCGTACACGATGATCTCGGACACGGCGAGACCGGGAACCGCCTTCCGCCCTTCGTTGGCCGCTCCCAGCTTTACCGTGGCATGGAACCGGCCGGCATTGTCGTCCGGGGTTTTGGGCGCGGGCATCATCGGCATCCTGTCCTCCCAGAACTCCGCGGTGGCCTTGAGGACCAGTCCGTCGGCCTTCACCGCCTCGACCTTGGCCCCGGGGGCCTTGGCTGGCGGCCCCGCCCGGGAGCCTGCCAGCGCGGAACTCGCCAGGCACAGCAGAACGCCTGCGACACCTATGAGCTTCATCCCCGTTCCTCCTCCTTTCGCTCCGGACAGAGCTTGTAAAACCCCACCACCGTGTTGCCGTACCGCCGCTCCCGGATGAGCTGCCAGTCCTCCTTCGCCAGTCCCCCGCGGTATTCTTGCGGGTGGTGCTGAGCCACGACCAGTCCTTCGGGGGCCAGCACGGGATGTTCGCGCATCCAGCTGAAGGTCGAGGCGATGAGGCCCTGGCCTTGGGGCGGGGCCGCGAAGACGATGTCGTATCGCTTTCCCTGCCGGCCGAGCTTCGGGATCGCCTCCCGCGCATCCATGAGCAGACATTCGGTCCGCGCCTCGATCCCAAGCGCTTTGACGTTTGCGGCCAGGACTTGGTAGGCCGGGGGGTCGAGCTCCACGATCGTCGCCCGCTCCGCCCCCCGGCTCAGCGCTTCGATCGCATAGCTCCCTGAGCCCCCGAACAGGTCCAGCACCGTTCCTCCCGGGACTTCGAACTGCAGGGCGTCGAACACCGCCTTGCGCACCCGGGTGAGCACCGGCCGGGTGCCCCGGCCCGGAGGGGTCTCGATCCTTCGCCCCTTCAAGGCTCCGGAGATCACTCGCAACACAGGATTCTTCCCAAATCATTTAAAATTTAGCAGGGATCATCCAGCATTTTTAAATGGGAAACGCGAAATGCTGAATTTGCAACGATCCTTACTTGTTCTTCTCCTCTTTCTCCTTCTTGGCTTCCTCGATGACCTTGAGGGCGATCTCGTGGGGCACTTCCTCGTAATGCGAGAACTTCATCGTGAAGGCACCCCGTCCCTGGGTCATGGAGCGCAGGCTGGTGGAGTAGCGGTAGAGCTCGGCCTCGGGCACCAGGGACCGGATCGTCTGGTTTCCGGACTCGGCTTCCATCCCCTGGATCTTCCCGCGCTTGGAGTTCAGGTCCCCGACGACGTCGCCCATGTTCTCCTCCGGAACGGTCACGGCCAGCTCACTGATCGGCTCCAGGAGCACGGGATTGGCCTCCAAACAGCCTTTTCTGAACGCTCCGGCTGCCGCGATCTCGAACGAGGTCCCGGAGGAGTCCACCGGATGGTAGGAGCCGTAGTACAGGGCCGCGCTCACGTCCACCACCGGGTAGCCGGCTAGGACGCCCTCCTGCATCGCGGCCTTGACGCCCTTCTCCACCGAGGGGATGTAGTTGTTGGGCACGACCCCGCCCCTGATCTCGTCCAGGAACTCGAATCCCCCCCCGCGGGGCTGGGGCTCCAGGCGCAGGAACACGTGTCCGAACTGCCCGTGGCCCCCGGTCTGCTTCTTGTGTTTGTACTCCGCCTCCACTTTCTTGCGGATGGTCTCGTGGTAGGCGATCCGCGGCTTCAAGAGGCTGATGTCCACGCCGAACTTGCGCTTCAGCCGGGCCACGATCACGTCCAGGTGCACCTCCCCCAGGCCGGAGATGAGCATCTGCTTGATCTCTGGCCGGTACCCCGAAGAGAAGGTGGGATCTTCTTCCTTGAGCTTGGCCAGGCCGGTTGAGACCTTGTCCTCGTCCCCCTTGGTCTTGGGCTCGATGGCCACGGAGATCGAGGCCTCGGGGAAAGGGATGGGATCCAGGAGGATGACATCGTTCTTGGCCGAGAGGGTCGTATTGGTGGTCGTCTCCTTCAGCTTCACGGCCACGCAGAGGTCCCCGGCGACGACCTTGGGCGTCTCGACCCGCTCCTTGCCTTTGGGAAAGTACAGCTGGTTTAACTTTTCCGGTTTTTCCCGGCTGGCGTTCAGGACCTCGCTGCCGGCCGCGAGCGTCCCGGAGAAGACCCGCAGATAGGTTAGGGCTCCGGCGTGGGATTCGCTCATGGTCTTGAAGGCGAACGCGCAGAATGGGGCCGCGGCCTCCCGCTTGCGCCGGACCTCTTTGCCGGCGGGGTTCTTGCCCACGAGCTCGGGCAGCTCATTCGGCGCGGGCAGGAACTCCACGATGAAATCCAGGAGCTCTTTGACCCCGATGCCGTGGGCCCCATCCCCGCAGAGCACCGGAATGATCTTCCCTTCCAGAATTCCGGCCCTGAGCCCCTTAGCGATCTGCTCTCCGGTCAGCGACCCTCCTTCCAGGTACTTTTCCATCAGCGTGTCGTCCGACGCGGCCACGGCCTCGACCATCTTCTCGCGGTATTCCTGGGCCTCCGGGGGGACGTTTTCCTTCCATAGCGGGATTACGCCGGAGAGTCCCTCGGCCTTGCCCACCGGGATGGTGAGCGCCACCACGTTCGGTCCGAACCGCTTCTGGCAGTCTTTCAACACGAGTAAGAAGTCCGTGTTCTCCCTGCGGAGCTTGGTCACGAACATCGCCTTGGGAATCCCATAGTGGTCGGCGATCTTCCAGGCCGTCTCGGTTCCCATCTCGATCCCGTTCGCGGGCTGGAGCACTAGGAGGGCCGTGTCCACCGCCCTGAGCGCGGCCCAGACCTCCCCGATGAAGTCCGCGTATCCCGGGCAGGCCACGAGGTTCAGCTTGTGCTCCCGCCACTCGCAGAAGCTGGTCGAGAGGCTGACCGAGGTCTTTCGCGCAATTTCGTCCGGGTCGAAGTCCAGGACCGTGGACCCGTCCTCGACCTTTCCCTGCCGGTTCGTGGCCCCGGCCGAGAACAGCATCGCCTCCGCTAACGTCGTCTTCCCCGACCCTCCGTGTCCTACCAGTCCGATGTTCCTGAGATATTCCGACCGATACTCCTTCACCATGTCCTCCGCGTTAGGCTCCCCTCAGACCGGGATTTAAAAAATGGATTATAATGCCTACTCTTCATTCCTTACGACTCTCTATGCTCGCTCTTCTTCATCTCCTCGATGGCCTGGACGGCAGCCTCCCGAGTGCTGTAGATATTGGAGGGAAGCCGGGCCTTGAGCGAGGAGGTGCGCACGGTCATCCGGGCCAGGTCCTTGGTCCCATAGCGGGCGAAGCCCAAAAGGTACTCCTCGATGGTGGACCGGGCGGTCTCGCCGTAGTACTCCACGATCTCGGCATGCACCCGGAGGTCGTCGATGTTCGAGATCATGTACGCCTTCTTCCCCAACGCCCGGAAGTAGTTGAGGTATTCCGCGAAGAAGACGTCCACGTCCTCCCGGGTTTTGATCTCCCAGTGATCTTCCGTGAACACGATGTTCCGCTTGCTATCGTATTCGAACTTCACGTTTCCAGGCATGGGTTCACACCTTCGCTAAGCGTTTTGCCCGGGCCCTCACTTGCCCTTGTGCCACTTCCTGAGCCGCTGCAGGTTCTCCATGATGTCCTTATTGTCCGGGGCCAGATTCAGGGCCAGGCGGTAGGCGTCCTCGGCCTCGGAGAGCTGGAAGCTCCGCTCCTTGGCCACCCCCAGGTTGTTGTACGCCGCCGCATACCCCGGGTTGAGGTCCGCGGCTTGCTTCCACTGGCGCACGGCCTCGTCCCAGAGTCCCTCCTCGGCGTAGGCGATGCCCCGGGGGACTAGCGGGTCGTCCTTGTCGCCTTTCACGAGATAGCGGCTCTCCCAGACCTCGTGCGGCGAGATCATCCACACGAACCGCTCCACCAGATCCGGCACCAGCCGCTCCAGCGTGGTCGCGCCGGTGGGCAGCTTGGCGATCTCCGAGGGCCCCTGGGCCTTCTTCGTGAAGGTGCGCTCGTCCGAGAACGAGGCCAGGACCTTCCCGGTCTCGGTCTCCACCAGGCGGATGGCGAGGGCCACGCCCCCGCTGCGGGCCAGGTAGTCCTCGTCCACCAGGACGGTCTTCATGATCTCGCGCTTCTTCTTGACCACCTTGCCCCACAGCACGTGCTCCTTCTCCTCGTACTCCTCGTAGGTGCCCGTGCCCTCCTTCTTCTCGACCTTCTCGGTGCCCTTCTCCTCGTTCACCGCCGTCCGGATTTCGCCCACCACCACGGCGTCGGCCCCGGCCAGCTTGCCCACCTCCTTGACCGTGGAGTCCGCCAGGACCCCGGTCTGGCCCAGGGCGATCTCCCGCAGGACCTTCTCGATCGCGGCCCGTTCCACGAGCTGGTACTTCCCCTGATAGGCCAGCTGGGACGCGATCTCGGTCTGGGTGTAGTTCCCCAGCCTGACCGGCCCGTCCGCAGCGAAGTCCAGGACCGCGACCCGCTGAATACCCTTGATCTCTACCCGGGCCTGCTCGATCCGCGAAAACCGGATCGTGGGAGTCGTGGCACAGCCCAGGACAGAAAGAAGAGCCAGGAAAACCGCAAGTCGTTGATTCATCAACCGTATAACCAGTGGACCGGATAACCTGTTTTAGCGTCTGAGCCGGGGTTTAAAAGACAAAAATGGGCCGACGGGGCGAACATCCCTGTCTGGAAAAAACAGGAATCGCCTCTTTCGGCCCGACTATATCAAAAACACAATGCCAGGGGTCATCTATCCTCCGCGTACATTTCTAACTGAAATTATACCTTCTGCAGGCCCTAAAAGTCAAGAGTCCCGCCCCGAAAAAAACACGGGACGGGACGGGAATAAAAAAGCCGCTCCGAAGGATGGGTTTAAGATGTCGGTTCCTCCTCCTGGTCCAGACACCCCGCTACTCCCAATCTCCAGGGCGGCAAATCAAGGCTAAAAAAGGCTATATAATATAACTTATTTTACTGGATTTGTCAAGAATTTATTCCAATTTTTTCCCCTGATCCCTGAGGTACTAAAGCCAACTTACTATATTATAAAGCCTTGCGCTGATTTACTTGAGAAGTTAAATGGAACGGATTGGGTTAGATATCCCCCCTTCCCAGGTTACGGACTTCCATAAGACGAGTTTCCCCCCTCCAAGGGTTGCCTGACCCTGACAGGATGAACCGGAACAACTCAACAGGCTTTGGACAGCCGCGGAGTTAACACTATTTTTCACGCTTTCAGTTCGATCTAAAATCAACATTCGAAACGGGCGGGCGTCGGGGAGCGTTCCAGGGGAGTTCAGAGAGGACCCCTAAAAGCAAAGAAGGGATGGCCTATGGGGACCGCCCCTTCCTTTTGGATCCATGGTTCGTCCTTGGCTGGGCCAGCGGCTCAGCGTTTCATCTTCGCTTCAGGTAATCCCATCCCGTGGCGATGGCCAGGACCAGCACAAACCCGATGGTTCCGGCCAGGGCCCGCGTTTGGAGCCTTCCGTTCGCCTCTAAGAATTCCAGGCGCTTTTTAAGGAGCTTCTTTTTCATAAGCTCCCTCTGTTTGGAGCCTAAGAAATGAAGTCCGTAGCCCAGCGAGAGGTCTCCCAGGACCTTCAGGGACCAGAACCAGGCCAGGATGAGCAGCGGCCCGTAGAAGGCCGGGTTCTCCTCCCGGTTGATCATCCAGAGGACAAGCCAGGCGAACAGGAACCCGCGCAGGAAGGCCGTGGCGATCTGGCCGGCGAGGAGGGACCGCGTCATCTGCTCCCTGCCCAGCCGCTCCTTTCCGCCCCGCCCGGTGAGCCACCCTCCGGTGAAGGCCCCCAGGAAGCTCGTGACCCCGGAAAGGACGAGGCCCGTTCCCACGAACAACACCCCCTTCCAGAGGCCCAGGTAGACCACGGCCACGGCGGTGGCCAGCGCGATGGCTAACAGAGATACAATCACGGCCCGGCCCTGAACCCACCCCCCAGCGGCGTGATCACTTCCCCCTGCCCGGCTTGTAATCCCGAAGCCTGGACCGGATGTTCTCGATGTGCTCGCGCTCGTGCTCCACATAGCGCCTCAGCATCTTCCTGGCGCTCCAGGGTTCCTCCGGGTGCGTGGTGTTCTTCTTGGCGTGGAACACGCCGGAACGGAGCTTCTCCGGGAGGCCGAGCAGCCTTTTCACGGCCGACTCGCGGTACTGCTTCAGGAACAGGAACACGTCCTGGGGCGGTTCGCTGGCCGGGGGGTCCTCGTCCGTCAAGCGGGTTACATACCACCAGTCGCAGCGGGCCACGTGGGCCAGGATCTCGCGGATGGAGCGCATCCGATCCTCCCTTTTCCAGTCCATCGCCTCGTCGGGGAGGCCCCGCACCAGGTCCAACAGATCCTCCCGGGCATAGCCCATCCTCCGGATCGCGGTCTTGATCAGCTCATCCGTGACCGCCTGCTTCTCCGGTTTGAACAGGGCCGCCGCGTCCCCGGAGTTCCTCGGGCAGGTCCCCCGCACCGTCTCCGCGACCTCCACGGTGACCGGCTCGAGCACCGTGATCGGCTCGCCGTGCTTCCGGGTCCAGGCCAGGTACCCGCGGATCGCCTCCGGCATCTTGCGCACGGCCTCCTCCTGGGTCAGGCCGGAAGCGAAGCAGCCGACGAGATCCAGGACATGGGCCATGGCCTGGCCCGAGGCATCCGCTTCCAGGTATAATTTCATGGCCATGATCTTTCCTCCGTTGTGGGCATGTTTTTTAAAAAAGAATTCCAATAAAGGATAACCAATTTCCCTGGAGAAATCAAGAGGGACACAGCCGGCACCACCGTCAGGCATGGTAACGGCGGGGGAGAAGAAGCCGGACGGTTCGCCGCGAACGGCCCCAATAATGAGACTTCCGAGCAGAGGCCTTTGCCGCTTTTGCTTCATAAGGAGCATGGAGAGTAATGACTTACCCTTCGGCGTCATTCCGGATTTCTTTAGTTCTTCCCTGAAAGATCATTGCACCGCGATCGACGTTTCTGGTAAAATGAATCCTCCATGCAACCCCTCTCTTCCCTTCTTTCCTCTAACAAGTAACAATCAACCCCTAACCATTTCTCTGATAAGGAAGGCCTCATGAATACCAAAAACGTCCTGTGGGTCGCGTTCATCTTCCTCTGCACCACCATCGCCTGGGCCGTCTTGGGCGGGAGCCTTCTGGTGCGCTCCAACCAGTCCGACCTCGCGCTCAAGGGCAAGGTGGAAACGCTCTGGGGCGGGGAGCACTGCCAGCAGGCCCCGAACGTCTACTACCAGGTGGACCGGCTGGTCAAGCGCTACGACGAGACGGCCAAGAAGGAGATTGTGGAGACGGTGAAGGACACTTATTACGTGGAGCCGACCAAGAGCGACCTCAAGGTGGATCTGGGCCTGGACTACCGCCAGAAAGGCCTCCTCTGGTACTCCACCTACCGTGTGGGCTTCTCCGGGGCCTACCGGTTCAAGAACCGCCTGGAGGTTCCCCAGACCTACTTCGTGCACTTCAGCTTCCCGACCTCGCAGGCGATCTACGACGACTTCCAGCTCATCGTGGACGGGAAGAAGTTCCTGGCCCAGGGCGACCTCTCCTCAGGGGTCACGGCGCAGACCGAGGTGGCCCCGGGAGAGGAGAAGGACTTCCAGGTGACCTACCGCTCCCAGGGCTTGGACCGCTGGACGTATTCCTTCGGGAGCGGGGTGACCCGGGTGCAGGACTTCTCGCTCGTGACCCACACCGATTTCAAGAACGTGGACTTCCCGGAGCAGACCATTTCCCCGACCGAGAAGCGCCCCGCAGGGAACGGCTGGGACCTGGCCTGGAAGTTCCAGGACCTGGTGGCCGGGTTCGCCATCGGGATCGAAATGCCCAAGAAGCTCCAACCCGGGCCCCTGGCGAGCAAGATCACGTTCTTCGCCCCGGTCCCGCTGTTCCTGTTCTTCTTCACCCTGCTCCTGTTTTCCGCGATGCGCAAGGTGAACATCCATCCCTTGAACTACTTCTTCCTGGCCGCGGCGTTCTTCGCCTTCCACCTCTTGTACGCCTATCTCGTGGACCACATCTCGATCCACCTGGCCTTCGTGCTCTCCTCTCTCGTCTCGTTCATCCTGGTGGTGACTTACGTGCGCTTGGTCGTCTCCTGGGGCTTCGCGTTCCGCGAGGCCGGGCTCTCGCTCATCCTGTTCCTGGTGCTCTTCTCCTACGCCTTCTTCTATCCCGGGTTCACGGGCCTGATCATCACCATCGGGTGCATCCTGACCCTGTTCATCCTGATGCAGATCACGGGCAAGGTGCGCTGGGGCAAGGCGTAGCGTCTTCCTAAACTCTTTTTTCGGAGAGGCCCGGCCTTTAAAAGACCCGGGCCTCCCTGCTTTTGGGCCGGTGTCGGATTCCGGGTCGGGTCTTAAGGTTTGGCCAGTTGCCGTTCTACCGTCTCACCCTGCACCCTAACCCTCTTATTATCCTTTTCCAACCCTTTCGGAGAACGTATTCCCTTACACAGCATCGTTGACAGACCCGAATTCGTTCAAAAACATGTAAAACATGTGTGTTAAACCCATTCTGTACGGCCGAATTTCGTGTATTTTGTGGATTTTAGGGTAGAAAGGATGTGTGGATCACGTGTAAGGGGTTAATTTTTGGGTCTGTCAACCTATCTGTGTAAATGGGATACGGTCATCGAAATGGATCGAGAAGTACTGAAAGATGGAGGGCCAGTCTTTCACCGGTCCCGTCCATTTGGACTGGATGTTTCTCAACGCCAGATAGAGCAGCTTGACCACCGCCTCGTCATTGGGGAACGCTCCCCGGTTCTTGATGATCTTTCGCAGGCTCCGATTGAGGGATTCGATGGCATTGGTCGTATAGATGGCATAGCGGATCTCCGGAGGATAGGCCAGGAAGAGGGTCAGCCGGTCCCAGCGGGCCTGCCAGGACTTGCTGATTTTGGGATAGCTGCCGTCCCACTTCCGGGCGAAGGCTTCCAGGGCGGCCTGAGCGGCCTCCACCGTAGGGGCTCGGTAAATCTGCTTCAGATCGTCAAGGAGTCCCTTGCGGTCTTTGAACGAAACGTACTTCAGGGCCTGCCGGATCATATGGACGATGGACAGCTGGACCTGGGCCTTCGGGTAGAGCGTTTCAATAGCCTCCGGGAGACCCGTCAGCCCGTCCACGCAGGCCAGAAAGACGTCCTGGACCCCCCGGTTCTTGAGCTCGGTCAGCACCTGGAGCCAGAACTTGGCCCCCTCGGTCTCTTCGATCCAAAGGCCCAGAACTTCTTTGAGGCCATGGAGATCCACGCCGACAGCCAGATAGACGGCTTTGGTGACGATATGCCCCTGATCCCTGATCTTCACCATCAGGGCGTCCAGGTACAGGATAGGGTAGACGGTCTCCAGGGGTCGGTTCTGCCATTCCCGGACCTCCTCAAAGACCTCCTGGGTGACGCGGGAGATCAGCTCCGGAGAGACCTCGACCCCGTAGACCTCCTCCAAATGGCCTTGGATCTCCCGCGTCGTCATCCCCCGGGCATAGAGCGAGAGGATCTTCCCGTCGAAACCATCAAACCGCTTCTGGCCTTTCCGGACAATCACCGGCTCGAAGCTGCCTTCCCGGTCCCGGGGAGTCTCGATGGGCAGCTCGCCGACGTCCCCGATCAGCGTCTTCTTCGTCTTCCCGTTCCGGGAGTTCCCCGAGTTTCGCCCCTCGGAAGCATACTTCCGGTACCCCAGGTGGTGGGTCAGTTCGGCTTGCAGGGCTCGCTCCAGGATCTTCCGGGTCAGCTCCTTCAGGATCCCGTGCTCCCCCAGGATATCCTCCGGACCCCGGTAGTCCTTGAGAAGCTCATCGATCAGTTCATCCTTGATGGCCATGGTATGTCCTCCTCCTTAGTCTCCCCTTATTATACCATAGAGCCATTTACACAAACTATTTTACACCTTCGTAATTTACATTGTTTATTAGGGAATTAAGAAAAATAGTATCTTCATAACCCTCTTTTTACATGTGAAAAGATGATTAAGAGGGTGCTTTTCCTTCCGCATCCGGTAAAAGGAACAGGCGGCCTTCGGGCCGCCTGTTTAATATTTGTGATTTAGGGGATTTTTAAACTCGCCGGCAAAGGACGAGGATGCCGATCGCTTCTCCGCGCGGGTTCTTGAGGGGAAAGGTCCGGATGCCCAGGGTCATCCTCTGGGGTTTGGCGATCTCCATGGTCACCTGCAGGGGCTCGGTGGGGTGCGCCTCGTAAAGGGCGAAGATCTTGCGCAACTCTTCCTGCTGCTCAACGAAGCGGGTCCCGAAGGTGATCACCGAGGCCGCGGGCTTGTCCCGGAAGGCCTCGGGCTTCATCCCCAACCACGTTGCAAGGGGGGCGTTCATGTACACGAACCGGTCCTGGGGCCGCTCCTTGCCCAAGGCCTCGACCAGGAGCCCCTCTTCCATCTGGTCCGCGATGCGCTGAAACAGGGGCGTTCTCACGAGCTGTAAAACCTCGAGGGCCCGGCCCGGGAGCCCCCGGGGGAGGTCCTTCCCTGACTTGAGGCAGGATTCCGGGTAGAGCTCCTCGGTCTGCCGGGCCAGGGCTTCCAGAAGCTGTTCCGGTGTCGCATATCCCAGCTCCACTAGGTATTCCCCGAGCAGCACGTTGGGCCGGAGCATCTGCCTCCTCCGGCCCTCGTTGACCTGCGGAAGGGTGACGACACCCAGGTCCACAAGGATCTCTCCGATCAGGTGATGTCCTTTAGGCTCCATGGTCCCCTCTTCAAAAGGTGAGGCTTGCGGGTTAGGCTAACATCTTACCCTTTTCAGCAGCCCTTTGTCAAGCCTGACGCCATCGGCGGCGGCCTGGGGGTGACTTTTTTCATTTGTGGGGGGTTTGGGGAGGCTGCTGCATCTTGAGGACGGGGGAGAATCTTTTTCTATTTGACAAAAATCCCTTTTCATGGTAAGATACTTGTACGCCTTTTTCAAGGAATCATACCCCTTCACCCCTTTCCCCAAGGAGGGAGTCATGAGTCAAAGGCTATTGCTTCTCTCTGTTCTGATCCTCTTCTCCGTCCTGCCTGCCTGGTCCCAAGTTCAGGTTGCCACCTCGGATATGCCCGAAGCCACCGCATTGAATAATGGTCACAAGCTGGCTGTCGAGGGATGGGCGCTTCAACCTGCTCGCATCCATGCCGTTTTCACTTCCGCGAACGACGTGTTCCACTCCTTTTCTACGAACCTGGGGAGTACGTGGTCCTCGCCCGCAGCCGTCAGCCAGACCTCCGGTCCTTCACGCTACCCGGCCATCGTTCGTGACTCCCTGCTCGGAGGGCTCTTCGCTGTCTGGCAGGATTCCACCCCGGGCCAGAACGATATCTACCTCTCTTCAAATCAGGACGGCTCATGGAGCACCCCGATAAACATTTCCAACACCTCCGGCCAGTCGATCCATCCTTCCCTGGAAGCTGACCTCCAGGGCCGCCTCCATCTGGTCTACGCCGACAACTCTTCGGGCAATTACGAGATTTACTATCAGCGTTACGAATCCGGAGCCTGGTCGGACACCCTGAATCTTTCCCGCAACACCGGCCTCTCGGATTTTGCCTCCATCGGAGCCTACGGAGACGATGTCTTTGTCTGCTGGGAGGACAAGGCCTCAGGCAATTACCGGATCTTCAGACGATTCTGGAACGGCGCGGCCTGGTCTGCCGCGGATACCTTGACCAGTGCCTCTCTCTCCTCCCGCCATCCCTCCCTCTCCTGTCTGGCATCCCTGGATGCCAGCTTCTCGGTCACCTGGGAGGACAGCGGCTCCGGAGGCTTTAGGGTTTGCGTCATTGGGGTCAACGGCGGAAGTGGAGTGGGCTCACAGCCTGACCTCTATCCGGTCGTTTCGAACATTGATTCGACCTGGGCTTATCTCAGCTGGCAAGACCGGGACTCGGTCTGCCAGACGAGCTACTATTTCATGGATAGATACTGGACATCACCCCGTGCCCTGAGCCAGGGTCATTATCCCAGCCTCCTCGGTTCCAACCTGCTTTATACCCGGGGTGTCTCCAGTCCCTATCAGGTCATGTTCGCAGGAGGATATTACCCCATCGGAGTCGAAGAGGATGCGCAACTCAAGAAAGCACTCCCCCTGACCCTCGCCCTTCACCCCAATCCTTCCCGGGGCCGCATGACGGTTGCGCTTTCAGTTCCTCAACCCGCTTTCCTCTCCCTCGAAGTCTATGACCTTCGTGGAGCCCTGCTTCGGACCCTCGCCCGGACGACTCTCCCTGCCGGTCGCCACGAGTTCCTCTGGGACGGCCGCGATGCCCAAGGTCATCCGGTTCCCAGCGGGGTTTGCCTCCTCCGTGCGTCCGCGGGTCCGAAAAGCCAGACCGCCCGGGTCCTCCTGTTGCGATAGAGACATCGTGCGTTTCTTTTTTCAAAGAAAGAGCGGCCCCCAAAGGCCGCCCTTTTTATGTGTAGCATTTGCCACAGGCTAGGTTAAAATGGCATCCTTTAGGCTTTTTCAAGAATCTTCGGTTTGAAAAACGGGGGGCCGGGAGCTAAGCGCGGGAAAATGGCGTGAACGCCTCGTGAAGCCCTCGGAAACCCCTTCCGGTTTTCGGCCCTGACGTGGAGAGGCCCTGGTTTCAAAACCAGGGCCTCTCCGAGGGTAACCGAGGAGGGACGCCTTAGTTACCCTGTTCCGGTGTGACGGTCTTTTCCTTTCCGATGGTCCCGCCTGAGGATCCTCCCTGGCCGCTGCTCGGCGGTTGCGGCGGTGGAGCCGGGGTTCTTACCGTGTCCTGGTGCGGTTCCTGTCGTATCGGCTGCTCTTGCCGTACCGGCTGCTCTTGCCGCACCGGCTGTTGCTCTTGGCGCACCGGCTGCCGCTCTTGCCGGATTGGCTGCTGGATTGCCCGGGGAGCATCTTTTTGCTGTGCAGGAGGGGGGCTGCCCTGATCTTCCGAGGGCTGTCGGACAGACCGGGTCTTCGGGAGGTAGATGGGCTTCGGGGTCTCCGGGATCGGCTTCAGAACTCCCTTGAATTGTGATGGGGGGGGCGGGGGAGGCGACTCCCGGTAGTTGTAGCGTCGGTAGTAGTACTCGCCATCCTCTTCCCCTCCATACCCCCCATACCCTCCATACAGGCCGTACGACCCCAGGTAGGACTCGCCCATAGGATAGTAACAGGGATAGGCGATCTCGTCGCCGGCTGGCGTCACGGCGATGGCGCTTTTGATGCGGTAGAGCTGGCTCGCGGAGGAGGCGACTTTGGAGTGGACGTGGAGCCAGAGCCCGGTCGTGTCCTCGGGGGAGCGGTAGATCCACCCCGTCTCCTTGGTCATCCACCCTGTGCCGGCGCTGTAGTGCGCGCCGTTGGTCTCGGCCAGGAGGGTGTCCCCGAGCGGGGATACGGCGTAAAGGTCCAGGCTGATGCGGGTGGAGTCGTAGGCCAGATCGAGTTTCATCGCGGCCACGGGCTGGCCGTTGATCATATCCGGCCAGTACCAGTAATACCAGTCGTCAAAGCGTCCGGGAACCATCTCGGCCTCGACTCCGTCGGTCATCTCGTTGCCGTTCTGGATGGCGCCGTTCAGGGCGAACTGCGACAGGAAGACCGGGGTATCCCGGGGCGCGGCCCGGATCCCCCACAGGGCGTAGCGGTCGGCGCTGTTCCCCCAGGCCAGGGCAAGGTGCAGGAAGATATAGGTCCCCCGGGGGCCGTTCCGGAACACGATGCTGTCCGGGTTGAACATCCCCGCGGACCGGGCCAGGAGCCTTCCGGGGAATCCGTCCAGGTCCTGGAACAGAGAGGCGTTGTACTTGGTGACGGCCGGGTTGGAGCTGGTGATCTTCCAGTGGATGGCCTCGCCGGGCTCCAGCCAGAAACGGTACCAGTGGGCGGTGTCCGCGGGATTGTTCCCGGCGAAGTTGCCGACCGTCCCGCCGGGCCCGAGCGAGGTGCTGCTGTGGCTGGGGGCCGTCGAGACCCAGGCCACGTAGGGGCTCGGAGAGGACTCCGTGTAGCCGTAGGACACTTCGCCCGGATAGTCGTAGGGCAGGCTACCCCGGCGGATTGAGTGGTAAGCGCTGTTCCGGCTCCGCTTTCCCTTCCCCCCTGTGAACTGGTGGTGCGACCATGTCGGGAAGAACCCGGCCGGCAGCCTCGGTTCCCGCTCATCCCCCCAGGCCGTTGCCGCCAGTCCCAGAACCAATAGCATAACCCCCATCTTTTTCATGGCTTGTCCTTTTTAACGGGTCCTTTTGCTAAAGGTTAGACCCGATTCCCCTCAAAAGGTTTAAGGCCCTTGGTTTTGCAGACCAGGCCTTTCAAAGAGGCCTAACCTCAGGATGGAACAGGGCTTTCACCGGATCGCGCATCAGCACAACGATGGTCAGGATCCCCAGGACGGTCCCGAAGGGGGTGAACAGGCATTCGACTCCGGCCATGACGATGCAGAACGTGTAATGCCTCCTCCGGGAGAGAGACCGCCCTGCCGCGAAGATGAAGCCGGCAAACGACATCCCGATGAGAATGAAAAGCAGGGCGAAGACGATGAAGATCCAGCCGACCAACGGCGGCGGGGGTGTGCCGGGCCCGTGATGTCCGGGGATCACCACCATCATGATGCCCAGGACGAGGTGGATGACCGGAAACAAGGAAAACAGCGCGGCCATGCCCCCGACGACGTAGTGAAACACGGACAAGAGCTTGAGATGCTGTTCATCCTGATTCATGAGCGTCTTCTCCAGATGAGGGTGGGATAAGGGATGAGGGTCTGTACCACAAGGTGGAAATCAGGGAAACCCAGCCTGTTCTTCCGGGGGGATGAAAGAGAAGGGCATGACCTGCTCAGGGTCTTAAAACTCTCTCCAGCCTCTTCAACCACCCCTTGGCCTTGAGCTTGGCAAAGATCTCGTTCGCCTGGACCAGGTACCACTCCCCTTCTCTGGGCTCGCCCAAGGCCTGCAGCCCCTGCCCGAAATAGAAACAGGTCGTCCCGATGAGCAATTCCTCCTGAAGGTCCTTGAAAATGGTGATCGCTTCCTGAAACGCTTTCTTCGCGGGCCCTGCCTCCCCGCGCTGAGCATGCAGTCGGCCCAGAAGATTGAGCCCTATTCCGCAGTAGTACGGGGAGTCAAACCCTTCGAGCAAAGCCTGTAGCTGCGCGATCTTCTCCTCGGCCAGACCCACTTTCCCCTGGCCTAAATACAGGGACGCAAGGCCGGCCGCGCAGCCGGCCCACCAGTATTTGAAGCCGAACTCCCGAGACAAGGCCTCGCCCTTCTGGTAATAGGCTTCGGATTCCCGGAGGGCACCTGAATCCGAGAGGACCTCTCCGAGATTGAACAGGCCTCCAGCCACTTTCTGCCGGACGCCGAGGTCCTCCAAAAGGGTCAAACTCCGCCGGTAATGGTCCAGGGCCTGGTCAAGATCCCCGAGGATGTGATAGACCATCCCGAGGGTCTCGAGGGTGGACGCCTCCAGCAGGCGGTCGCCGATCTCGCGCGCGATGGCGAGCGTGCGCTGGGAGCAGTCCATGGCCCGGTCATAATCCCCGAGGTTGTGATAGGCCCCGCCGAGGTTGAACAAGGCTGACGCTTCCCCCTGCCGGTCGCCGATCTCGTGCAGGAGCGTCAGGCAACGTCGGTAACAGTCCAGGGCACGTTCGTACTCCCCCAGGCCCTGGTGCATCCCCGCGATGGCTTCCAGGGCTCTGGCTTCGATCCTGCGGTCGCCGATGTCCCGAGCGCTCTCCAGGCAGCGCCTGAAAGTGTCCAAGGCCTCGCTAATCGACCCGAGGCTGTGATGGATCAGCCCGATGTTGAAAAGGGTGGGGGGCTCTCCCTGCCGGTCGCCGGTTTCCCTGGAGATCGCCAGGGAGCGCTGGTAAAAGCCCAGGGCCTTTTGATACTCCCCGAGGCTGTGGTGGATCCCGCCCAGACTGGTCAGGCTTCTCCCCTCTCCCTGCCGGTCGCCGATCTTCTTGCGGATGGCTAGGGCGCGCTGATAATAATCCAGGGCCCGGTCATATTCCCCAAGCCTGAAATGCGCCCGGCCATTGAGGTTCAGAGAGTCGGCCTCCGTCTTCCGGTCCCCGTCCGCGACGGCTGCCTCCAAGGCCGCTTCCGCTCCCTCCTTCATCTCGGAATACCTGCCCTGGAGGTGAAAGACTTCGCTCTTCTTCAGGAGGCAGTCGAGCTTCATCCTGCGTTTCGACCGTACGTCCTTGAAACCCTGGGCCAGGTCCAAGGCCCGGTCCAAATCGGAAAGGGCTTCGTTCCCCCTGCCGATCAGGGTGAAGACCCCGGCCCGCGAACAGAGGATCCCGGCCAGGCCTTGAGGGTTGAAATAGGTCGAGCTCATGCTAAGCGAATTCCGAGGGCGTAAGCCGCGCCTTGGATGGTCTGGCCGGCCTCCCGGCCATTTTATAATATTTCCGGGCTTTCGCTCCTATCCTTTGCGCAGGCGTGCCACGGCTTCGGCAAGGCGATCCCCGTACCCGCGGTCGGCGTTGCGGAAGTAGCCGATGCTCCGCTGGATGATGTCGTCGCGGGTAACTTGGCCAAGGTTTCCCGCGATGTTGTCGATCAGGCGTGCCTTCTCGTCGTCCTTCATCAGCCGGTAGAGATTCCCGGCCTGTACGAAGTCGTTGTCCTCGGGATGCTTCGTCGGGGGATGCGACCCGGCCAGGCCTTGGATCGCAAGCGGCGCGTACCCCGGCTCGTTGCTCTGCGCCGGGCCGTCGAAGCTGTTGGGCTCGTAATTCTGGGCCTGGCCCTGGTTGCCGTCGAAGCGCATGGCTCCGTCCCGCCCGTAGTTGTGGGCCTCGCTCCCGCGGGGGCGGTTGACCGGAAGCTGGGTATGGTTGATCCCCAGCCGGTAGCGCTGGGTGTCCCCGTAGGCGAACAGGCGTCCCTGCAGCATCTTGTCCGGGGATGGGCCGATGCCCGGGACGAAATTCGCCGGGTTGAAGGCGGACTGCTCCACATCCGCGAAATAGTTGTCCGGGTTGCGGTTGAGCACCAGCTTTCCGATTTCGATCAAGGGGTAGTCGGCGTGGAGCCAGACCTTGGTGAGGTCGAAGGGGTTGAAGCGATACTTCGCTGCCTCGCTTGCTGGCATGATCTGCATCTTGAGCGTCCAGGAGGGAAACTTTTTGAGCTCGATGGCGTGCAACAGGTCGAGGTGAAGAGCGTTCGGATTCTCCCCGGCCAGGCGGGCCGCCTCGGCAGACGTCAGGCACTTGATCCCCTGGTCGGTCTTGAAGTGGTATTTGACCCAGAACGCCTCGCCCTGGGCATTGACCCATTGGAAGGTATGGGAGCCGAAGCCGTCCATCTGCCGGTAGCTGGCCGGGATCCCGCGGTCCCCGAACAGCCAGGTGAACTGGTGGGTCGCCTCCGGGGAATGGGAAAAGAAGTCCCAGGCGTTATTCGGCTCCTGGACATGGGTGAAAGGGTCGCGCTTCTGGGAATGGATGAAATCCGGGAACTTGAGCGGGTCGCGGATGAAGAAAATCGGGGTGTCGTTGCCGACCAGGTCGTAGTTGCCGTCCTCGGTGTAGAACTTGATCGCGAAGCCCCGGGGATCGCGGACCGTGTCCGCGGAGCCCCGCTCCAGGGCCACGGTCGAGAAGCGTATGAACAGCTCCGTGCGCTTGCCCACCTTGTTCAGGAACTTGGCCTTGGTCCAGCGCGTGACGTCCTTGGTCAGTTCAAAGTAGCCGAAGGCCCCGGAGCCCCTGGCGTGCACCACGCGCTCGGGGATCCGCTCCCGGTCGAAGCGGGCCAGCTTTTCGATCAGATGATGGTCCTGCAGGAGCACCGGGCCGTCCGGGCCGGCGGTCTGCGAGTTCTGGTTGTCCGCGACCGGGGCGCCTGATTCCGTGGTCAGGGTTTTCTTTTCGGGCATAGAAGGATCCTCCTTTCCGATGAATTTTGGCATGGGACGATGGGTTAACCCGGACTATCAGAGGTCGGATTGCAAGAAAAAGCGCGCTTTGGGCTTAAAAAGAGCTTGTGATTTTTATAACAACCAAGGATTGTGAAGGGTTCCCGTTTCCTGCGGTCAAACGATCGCTGGTCCTGATTTGTGACCTTTCCCATCCTTTGTGCCACCCGGAATGGAACTGGGACCATGATGCTTTAAATACCGGACCGTAGATACCCACGGGCTCTGCACGTGGGTATCTACAATTGAATGCTGTCTCCTGCCTTAATGCCGTGTCGGGCGAACCATCCCTGGTTGGCTTCAATCGCGTACAGCGCCGGTCCCCGGGACTCGTAGCGCGGCCCCTCGTCCAGGGGCTTCATGGGCAGGATGTTCTCGATGCGTCTGTCAGGGGACACGAAGGCGATGTCCAACGGCAGGTAGGTGTTCCGCATCCAGAAGGACAGCAGCTGGGGGTACTCGAACACGAACAGCATGCCCTCGTCCTTGGGAAGCTCGCGCCGGTACATCAGGCCCTGGGCCCGGCTCGCGGGGTCGGAGACGATTTCGACCCACAGCGTGTCAGTTTTGACCAGAATCGCGGTCAGGCCGGCGTACGGCGGGGCCTGGGCCGGGACCCGAAACGAAGGCTGCTTCTGCCTGCATCCCACAAGGCAGCAAACGACCGCGATCAGATAAATAGCGTACCTGGGCATGGTCAACCTTCCAGAACCTTCGAGCTTTCTATTTTCTGGGGAACCCTGGAACGTTCTTTAACCGACCATATCCAATGCCGTAAGGACGTCGCCAGGCAGGTAAAGACCCCGCCCAGGAAGAACCACCGGGGGAACAGGATGTAAAACAACAGGTAGAGGGCAGCGTACTCGCAGAGCTGCAGGGAAGAAAGCCGGAGGGAGAACCAGCGGGCGTATTCGATTCTGCCTCTAACCCCTTGCGATTTTCTCGCATAGCGGAAATGCAGCAGGTTGACGAAATGCCGGAAGTGCACCGCGAGTTCTACGAGGACCAGGCCTCCGATCAGGAACTCGAAGGCTGCCGGGAAGAAGTCCCAGCGCACGGCGATGAGCCATAAAAGGCTCAGAGCCAGGAGGGTCAGGACCAGTGCGCGGATGAACTTCGGGCTCACCCGCCGGAGTCGGGCGATGTCCTCCTGGAAATAGGGCGTAAGCTCGTAGCCCTTCTCGAACACCAGATGCTGGTTGACCCCCTCCTGATACATCCGGGCCGCGACCAGGGTCAGGATGTAGTCCGAGAAATACAGGGCTGTCCAGAGGATCAAGGAAAGCCAGAGGTTATGGACAAGATAATCGATTGGCATCTTGATGCCCTGCTGGGATTTTCTGCCCCCCTCCTTTGTACCCCTGGAATGCTCCCTTCATGCTGCTTCGGCTGCCTGCAGAGTTTCCCATGAAGATCCAGGCTGAAATTGCAACATAAGACCAGGATCAATCCCAGAGGGCTAGGTCAGGTCATTAAAAAAGGCCCCGAACAACAAACCCAAAAGGATGTTTTTCTTCATCTCCCACTTCCTCTCGGCCAACGGGCGACGCGTCCGCCACGCGCACTGGTAAGGCCGCATCGCCACTTCAGGTTTTCCTACGCTCATTCGTGCTTAATCTCCACCCAGTACACGGACCCATCCACGCCTCTAAGCAACCACGACTTGCCCGTCCAAGTGTCCAGCTTCACAGCAGGTACCCCGGGCAGGTGCGTGATCCTGTAACGGTTCACAAACACCCCCACGACAGCAAGCGACAGAATGACACCGACGAATAGCCCCATAAAGAAACTCTTCCACCTCATGGCAACTCTCCCTTTGCTGAACTATGAAGTTATGATTTTATGTGGGCACCCAAAAGAATTCCTGACCTTCCACCATTCTATGCCCCACCCGGTGAGCAATCCCCGGGGGCCAGGTCATCACCGGGAGCCCCCCAAATGCTTGGCCAGGAACTTCTCCATCGCCCCGTAAAACTCGAACCGGTTTTCCTCGTTCGCGAACCCATGTCCCTCGTCTTCCTTGACCAGGTAAGTGACCTCGATGTTCCTTTTCCGCAAGGCCTCCACGATCTGGTTGGATTCGTTGATGTTGACACGGGGGTCCTTGGCCCCTTGGGCCACCAGCAGCGGGACCTGGATTCGATCGGCGTGAAGAGCCGGGGACTCCGAGGCCAGAAGCAGACTGTCCTGGTGAGGATTTCCCACCATCTCGTATTGCATCTCGAGGAAAGGCTTCCAGTAGGGGGGGATGGATTTCATGAAGGTGAACAGGTTCGAAACCCCCACGTAGTCCACCCCGCAGGCGTAAAGCTCCGGGGTGAAAGTCAACCCGGAAAGCGTGGCGTACCCCCCATAGCTGCCTCCGTAAATCGCCACCCGCTTGGGATCCGCGATCCCCTGGGCGACCAGCCATCGGACGCCGTCCGAGATGTCGTCCTGCATCGCCCGGCCCCACTGTTTGAACGAAGCTTCCCAAAACCTTTTCCCGTATCCCGTGGAGCCCCTGAAATTCATCTGCAGGACCGCATAGCCCCGGTTGGCCAGGAATTGGACCTCGGGGTTGAACCCCCAGGCGTCTCGGGCCCAGGGGCCTCCATGGGGATTGATCACCACGGGCAAGTTCTGGGGAGATTTCCCGAGAGGCAGGGTCAGATAGCCGTGGATCGTCAGTCCGTCCCGGGACGGATAGGCAATCGGCTTCATCGCGGCCAGTTCGCTCTCCTTGAGCCAGGGGTTCCGGTCCGCTAATTTAGTCAGTCGACCGTCCTTCTTTTCGTACAGGTAGTAGGAGCCCAGGGTGCGGTCGCTTACTGTCCGCACCGTGAACACGTCCTCGTTTTTGTCGTTGAACGTGACGTAGACCTCGTATCCGGGCAGCTTCTTCTCCAGGTCCCGGTACAGGGCTTCGGTCTCCTGGTCCAGGAACTTCCGTTGCATCTTCCAGGTGATATAGGTGATCTCGGTCGGCACCTTCTGTTTCCGGGAATAGGACATCTGGTCCACGTCCACCTCGGGATTCTCGTAGATCACCTCCAGCTCCTTCCCCGTGGCCGGGTCCGTTTTGACGATCGCGGTCTTGTCCCGCCCCAGGTTGGAGGCCGCGTAAAGGGCCTTGTTGTCGAACGTGAAAAACAGCGGGGAGAAGTCCTCCTTGAAGTTCGTGGTCAGCACGGTCCGGAAGGTGTCCCCTTCGTTCTCCCGGTACAGCAGACTGTGGTTGACGCCGTCCGTGGCGATGGCGATCCGAATTCGGCCCTCGTGATCCGTCACCCAGTCCGCGATCCTTCCGGGATTCTCTGCGGCCAGAGTCATCTGGCCGGTGGCCGTGTTCAAGCGGTAGGCGTCGAAGATCTCCCGGTTGCGCCGGTTCATCCCGATGATCACGTCGGTCTCGTGGTCTACGAGCTGGTCGATCATCCGGACCTGGACGCTGTCGAACGGGGTCAGGTCCCGGGTCTCCTTGCCCTCGCAGTCCACCGCGAACAGATGGTAGTTCTCGTCGCCGTTCCGGTCCTTGAGATAGACTAGCCGGTCGTTCCCCTTCCAGAAATACTCGCTCAGGTCCCGGTCGGTGATTGCCGTGATCCGGCGGGCCTCTTTGCTCCCCACGGCCCGGATGAAGAGGTTCATCCGGTGGGCGTAAGGCTGGGTGAAGGACAGGCGCTTCCCGTCCGGGGAAACCTGGAAATAGGCCTTCTCCGGGTTCTTGAAGAAGTCTCGGAACGGGATCGTCCTCCCCGCCCGGGCCGGGCCCCCGGCCCCCAGGGTGAGCAGGGCGACCAGGCTCAAGAGGGTCATGTTCTTGGTGGTTCGCATCGGACCTTCCTCCATTCTTTGTACTACCCGGAATGTTCCTGTTTTCATGCAACCCCGGCCGCTGCAACCAGTTGTTAGGCGCTCCATAGGACCCCGAGGAGCAGGGCGCATATCGCCGGAATCAGAAGGGGGTTCAGGTTGGGCATCGCTCCGCCTGCTCGGGATCAGGGAGCCTTCATTAAGACATCGGTCTCCAGGTCGTATCCCCAGGACCTGTTCGGGGCGCTCGGGATCCTCACCGTGTCGGCATCGGGGAAAGCCTGGATCAGCCCCGTCCCGACGACCGTGATTTTATAGGTGTGATTGGGAATCAGGGTGTTGATGTCGGAATGAAAGGTCACCAATCCTGATGTGTCCGGCGTGGTCGCGCTGAGGTTGGCGACGATCACCGTTGCTCCGGCCATTCCATGTAAGGCATTGATGACCCGCACACTCAGATTCACGGGCATCGTCTCCGGTCCGCTCGTCCCGGACTCGTTGCTGCACCCCAACAAAACCAGGGCCGGAATTCCCAACAGAAGAATCAAGCCCCTTTTCATTTGACCTCCAAGTTCCACATAAACATACTCATTGCCAAGAGAAAAACAGCGGAGGTCGTTCCCAAGGCGAAAACCATTTTCCCTGCCCTCAGTTTCTGTACCACCCGGGATGTTTCTGTTTTCATTCTCTTTCGCTACCCAAAGGGTTTTTCATGAAGATCCAGGCTGAAACCGAAACATGCAATCTGGACCAGTTCCAGGAGGTCAGGTCACTTCCGTTGCACTTCAAGGGCGATTTCCGTAAATCCAATTGTTATAAATCCATATCAGTACGAAAACCATAAAATAGGAAATGATGTTCATGATAAACACCGTGGAGAAGATTTTCGTACTTCTCTTAGACATCCAACGACCAACGACGAACCCTTCAGAGATGAGGCTAAAGATAAACCCTACAGCTAATAAAGCAAGTAAAAGGTCAGTAAAATGGCCATTATACCCTTCGGGAAAACCTGCCCTATTCACGAGGAAGACAAATAAAGCTACCACAACCTCAAAAATAATCAAAGGAGGGGCAAGCCACGAAACTTTCTCTGGTGCCTGCTTTTTTCCAAGCCTCGAATCCCTTATAAAGAAACCGATCATCACCGCAAATGAAAAAGCGCATAGGAGGGCATAGAGCAACTTGATGAACTTGCCCGAAGTGCTGATCCAAAAGCTTACACCGCCGATAAGGGTAGAAAAACTATTAGCAACTAGGGATAGGACCAATGCTTCGATATAGCTGATACGTAATCGGGCATAAAGAACCACTGATTCGACAACGAAAACGATTAAAACCGCTATGCCGATAATAAGGATGTTCATCGAAATAGAAAAACCCATAACCTTAACTACAGGTACCAACGCTTCATTTCCAATTGCCAGGCTTTGCAGGCAAAGCGAAACCAATAATACTGCTACCACATATTTCCATTGTCTCATGGGATACCTCGGTCAACTTTTTACATTTGGGGTCAAAAAGGGGGAAACAGACCTTTCACCATTTTCTGTCCCACCCGGGATGTTCCTTTTTTCATGCTGTTTCAGCTACCTGGGAGATTAAAGGCAAAGCCTCTGTAAAACAAAAATCGCCAGGCCCTTGAGCCTCGGCGTTTTGGTACGGGGTCGAGGCCCCGCAAACCGCAAAACCACACTCCTTTCGACGACAGGATTATACACTTAATTCAGGGAAAAAGTCAAGGAGCGGGATACGGGTTCTCGGCCACACCTCGGGCCACCCCACAACCACCCTATTTCTGTCCTGCTCCGCTGTAAGAAAGGATTATTCTCTTCCGGACTATGGCAAAGGTCCGAAGGATCGGAAATGATTATGGGGTCCGGTCGGCCTTCCTTGATTTCCTCCCTGTTTTCCGGTATAATAGCCTATCCAAATCTTATCGGGAGATGACGGCGATGAATCGCGATGTTGATCATCTGGACGCTCTGGCGGTGTCCCACTACATTCTAAGCGGGCTGGTGGCGGCCACGGCTCTGCTCAAGGTCTTCGGCTTCGGGCTCGGCCTGTTCATGGTCCTGCTGGCCGGGCAGGTCGGGCGCCCGGGCTCTTTTCCCCTGGCCTTCTTCGGCTGGTTCTTCATCGTCCTGGCCCTGGGAGCCGTCCTGGCCGGGCTGGCTTTCGCCCTGTGCATCCTCATCGCCGGGCGGGGCCTGGCCCGGAGAAAGCGCTACCTCTTCTGCCTGGCCATGGGCGGGGTGGAGTGCCTGGTCGTCCCGTTCGGCACGGCGCTGGGGATCTTCACCCTGTTCGTGCTGATGCGGGACTCCGTCAAAGCGCTGTTCAGGGAGCCGGGCGCCCCTTACCCTTCCGCTTGATGCCGCAGCCCGTATTGCGAAAGCCTTTGATCCGGCTTTCGGATTTCATGCGGTCGGAATGAAAACGGCTTACTTCAATCCCTAGAGCCTGGCCCGGTCCTCTGCTCCCGGGCCGAGGTCTACTTCCTGCTCGGCCAGGGCCAGGAGGCCCAGGCGGACGCGGACCGGGCCTGGGGGATAGCCGATGGAGTCCGGGACCTCACCCTCCGGCGGCAGCTCCAGTTGGAATGCCTGCGCACGAAGGGCAGGGTCTACTTCCTGCACGGGAAATACCCCGAGCTCAGGGAGGCCGCGGAGCAGGCCCTGGAGGTCTCCCTAGCCCTCCAGGACAGAAACGGAGAAGGGGTCTCCCTGCAGCAGCTGGGCACCCTCCATTACATCCTCGGGGAGTACGGAGAGGCCCGGGAGTATTACCAACGCTCCTTGGCGATCAATCAGGAGATCGGGGACCGCCGGGGCGAAGTCGACTCCCTGAACAACATCGGCAACATCCTGCTCGAGCTAGGGGACTACCCGGAATCCGAACGGGCCTACCAAAAGGGCGAGGACCTGACGAAGGAGATCGGAGCCATGGAGGTCGGAGCGTATATTCTGGCCGGGCTTGCGGCGTTGTATTTACAACAGGACCGTCTTCCGCTTGCCGAGGAGAAGATCCTCCGGATTCGCAACCTGGCCGGAGCATTTAACTCCAGAGAACTCCCGGGGATGGCGCATTGTCTTCTGGGGCGGTTGCTTGTCAAGCGAGGGGAGGGGGGCCCGACACGGGCGGCCTTCCGGGAGTCCATCGAGATCTTCAAGGAGGCCCGCAACGAGCTGGAATTGGGCAAGACCTGTTACTATTTTGCTCAGGGATTAAGAGCACTGGGAGATCCCAGCGATAGCGAGTGGTTTTGGGTTCAAGCGAAAGAGATCTTCCAGCACCTCGGGGCCCAAGGCTGGCTCAGAAAGATAGAGGCGGGCAAGGAGCAGCCGGGGGATGAGGTTTAACCCTCTTCCCTTTCAAACGAACGGACCCCCAGGCGGCCTTCGGGCTGCTTTTTTATTCCCCCTCCCCTCTCCTAAAGAGTTAGGAAAGTGGAATTGGGGGTGAGGTTGAATGATCAGAAATTGTTTCTTTTAATAATCCTTCTGGGGCGGTTGGGTGGGTTCAAAATATGGGATCTTAGCCTGTTTGGTTGTTGGGGTTTTGGAGAAGGCTACTGAATATTGGGGTGCGTTTTCCGGATTTTGGGGCTTTTGCGGAGCTTCCCCGGATTATGTCTACTCTAAGGTGTTGCCCATTTCCGAGCTTTGTCTGAGGCACTTACACGGCAAAGCGGAAACAGGCTCCTTATCTGATCCCTCAAAAGCCAAGGGGCCTCCCGATGAATCGGGAGGCCCCTGATCTGGTTGGGGCGCTATTCGGTCACCTTGTAGATTACATCTCCCTCGTGGAGCGGCGAGTCCACGAGCATGGCCACGTCCATCCCTGGCCCGGCCTCCGGGATGGCCTGGTGCTCCAACTGCAGGGACCCCACGGACTGGGAAAAGTCCGTGTGCTTGCCCTTGAAGTGCACCTTGTCCCCGACCTTCAGAGTCTCGGTCAGGGCCAGGACCGCAACTTTCACCTTGCCGAAGTAGTGCGTGATTTTTCCGATTTCTTTTTCTTCCATGACTTTTCTCCTCGCTGATTTATAAAATTTTACCTTTTTGAGGGAGGCCTTGTCAAGGGGAGCCTTGAAGCGCCGATCTCCCGTTGAGCGCTGCCCCTTACCCGTGTCCTTCAGAGATGAGCGGATAGCAGGCCGTCCTTTTTCTTCTTGCAAAAGCCGTCTCAATTATGCTATTCTATTCTCCCTTTACATCGGGTATTTACTTTACCGGTCTAGCTATCGAGGCAATGTTTTGATACGTAAAGAGTTGCGGGACGGCGTCGCGGTCGTGGCCATGGACCACGGAGTGACGAATCCCCTGGGCCCGGGGATGGTCCAAGCCCTGAGGGAGGCCCTCAGGGCGTTGAAGGAGGACCTTTCGGCTCTGGCCCTGGTCTTGGGCTCGGCCAACGAAAAGTTCTTCTCCATCGGGCTGGCCATCCCGGAGCTCTTTCCCCTGTCTAAGCAAGAGTTCGCCAGCTTCTTCCACGCCTACAATCTCCTCTGCCTTGAGCTCTATTCCTTCCCCAAGCCCACGGTGGCCGCGCTCACAGGACATGCCCTTGCCGGGGGGTTCATCCTCACGACCTGCTGCGATTACCGCTTCATCGCCCAGGGAAGGAAGCTCATGGGGATGAACGAGGTGAAGCTCGGGGTGCCGGTTCCCTACGCCGCGGACCGCATCCTGAGGGAGCTGGTCGGGGGCCGGGCGGCCCGCGAGATCTGCGAAGGGGGAGAGTTCTACCCCCCGGAGGTCTCGCTGCGCCTGGGCCTGGTGGACGAGGTCCTGCCCCTGGAGGAGGTTCTCCCAAGAGCCGTGGAGAAGGCCCGGACCTTGGGTTCTTCACCTCCCCTGGCCTATGCCGAGACTAAGCGCAACCGGGTGGAAAAGGTGGAGGCCGATATTCTGGCCCGGATGGAGGAGAAGGACCGCCTGTTCGTGGACCTCTGGTACGCCCCGGAGACCCGCGAGCGGTTGAAAGCAGCGATGGAGAAATTCTAATGGTTCTTTCGTCCCTTATCCCATGCTTAAATAACTAATGGTCTCCTTTATCTATTCCCCGGACTGCTACGCCGACATCGGATGGCACGTCTTTCCGATGGAAAAATATCCTCTCCTCGCGGACCGACTGGTGAAGGAGGAGCACATCCAGGAGAAGGACTTCCTCCCCCCGGTCCCGGCCACGCAGGAGGAGCTTCTCCTGGTACACACCCCGCAGTATCTGGACGACCTCCTAAACCTGCGACGGACCCTGAGCACGGTCTCTTCGGAGATGCCGCTCAATCGTCAGATCGCGGACTTCTTCGTGCTCACGACCGGGGCCACGATCCGGGCCTGCCGCGAGGCCCTGAAAGGGGGAATCGGCTACAATATCGGGGGCGGCTTCCACCACGCCTTCCCGGACCACGCCGAGGGTTTCTGCTACCTGAACGACGTCGCTGTCGGGATCAAGGTCATGCTGAAGGAGAACCTCATCCAGAGGGTCGCGGTGGTGGACTGCGACCTGCACCAGGGGAACGGCACCGCGGTCATCTTCCAGAACGAGCCCCGGGTCTTCACATTCTCCATCCACCAGGAACACCTCTATCCGATGAAGGAGGAAAGCGACCTGGACATCGGCCTGGAGAACGAGACCTCGGACCGGCAGTATCTCCACCTCCTCTCCGGGGCCCTGGAGAAGGTCCTGGCCCACGAGCCCGAGCTGGTTCTGTTCGTGGCCGGGGCCGACCCCTACGAGAAGGACCAGCTGGGGAATCTGAAGCTGACGATCGAGGGCTTAAAGGAGCGGGACAAGATGGTCATCGGTATCTGCCGCGAGCGGGGCATCCCCTTGGTCATCACCCTTGCCGGAGGGTACGCCTACGACGTGCAGGACACCGTCCAGATTCATTTCAACACGGCTTTGGTGGCGCTGGATGTTGAGAGAGAGATGAAAATAAGAAGAGAGGTAGAACAGGAGGCGGAAGGGCATGAAAAAGAAAGTGAAGAAAAAGGGACTCAGAGGAAAAGCCGTCGCTAAGAGAGTTGCACCCAAGGCAAAGATGAATGTGGTCGAGGAGAAACGAGTCATCCAGACCAAGCCAGAGGCCGTGTTCCGGACCCTGTCCCAGGCCTACGAGTGGCGGGAATGGCTCTGCCAGGAAGCCAAGTTCGCCTCCCGTCCCAAGGAAAAGTGGGAGGCCAAATGGGAGGACGGCTACAAGGCCTGGGGGGCGATCCTCGCCTTGGACGCGCCCAAGCGCCTGGTGCTCGCCTGGTCAGATGCCCGGAATCCCCGCCCCTCCAGGGCGGAGTTCCTCCTGAAGCCTCATCCGAAGGGCACGGAGCTTTCGCTCAAGCACAGCGATTTCGGCAAGGGCCCCCAGGCCGCCAAGAGCTTCGCCAGCGCCCAGCGGGCCTGGGTCAAGTGCCTGGAGAACCTCGGGTCCATCCTGGAGACCGGGATCGACCTGCGCATCGCCCGCCGGCCGATGATGGGGATCAACTTCGATCTCCTCTCCCCGGAGGCCGCCAAGGAGCTCGGGGCCAAGCCCGGATACCTCAAGCTCACGGAGCTGGTCCCGGGCCTGTCCGCGGAGAAGGCCGGGCTCAGGAAGGGGGACGTCCTCCTGACCGTGGACAAGAAGGAGATTGTGGGCTGGGAGAAGATCGGCCCGGTCCTAGGAAAACACCAGGCCGGGGACAAGATTGAGGTTACCTTCCTAAGGGAAGGGAAAAAACAATCCCTGGTCCTGGAGCTCTCACTGCGCAAGATGGAGGACATCCCCTGGGACCCCAAGGCGGTCGTGGCCAAGGCCCGGCAGGTCTACCAGCCTATCTGGGAGGAGATGGAGAAGACCCTTAGCGGCGTGAGCGAGGAGGAGGCCGCGAAGCCCGAGGCGCCGGGCAAGTGGTCCGTGAAGGAGGTCTTGGCCCATCTCTCGGTGGGCGAGCGGGACGGGCACCAGTGGATGGTCTGGGACATCCTGGGCGAGGTCCCGGGAACGCAGGAGAACCCGACCACAGCCCCGGAGAGGCTCAAGGCGGCCATCGCCGTGACCCCGAGCGCGATGGACCTCTTCGCCCGCTACAAGAAGGACGTAGAGGAGTCCTGGAACATGTTCCTCGCCTTAAGGCCCGAGGTCAGGGAGAACAAGGCCCGCTACCGCCGCATGGCCCAGGGTCTGCTGTTCTATGCCGAGCACGCCAAGGGCCACCTCAAGCAGATCCAGCGCGTTCTCGCAACCGTTCGGAAGACTTAAGAGTCCGCTGCCAATAAAGAGGCCCCGACAGACGTCGGGGCCTTCGGTTATTTGAAGAACTTCAAGGGCGGGGGCGAGGTATCGTTCAGGTAGTTCCCGAAGGCCTTGTCTTTCTTCGCGACGTGCTCCCGCCACCAGTCGCAGATGTGGCGCTGGACCGAGATGACCAGGACCGAGCTCAGCCCTTTGGCCTCCAGGTCTTTTTTAATGTCCCTAAAGTCTTTAGTGAAGCCTTTGTGCAGCTCCCGGTGCGAACGGTAGTCCGGGTAGCCGTGCCGCACCATGTATCCTTCCTCGGTCCGGAAATGCTCGATGACGTAGTCCTCCAGGAAGGCAAGCAGGGTAGAGACTTCCCCTTTTCCCTTCCCCTCGCTCATCGCGTCCAGCAGGGAATTGATCCGTTTGAAGAGCTCCCGGTGCTGGGCGTCTATCTCCTTCACCCCGACCGAAAGGTCCTGGGTCCAGGTCAAGGCCATGGTTACTGAAACCTCTTTCTCCGGTTCCTCAGGTAGTCCACGAACAGGGCCTCCCCGAGGTTCGCGGGGCTGGCAAAGTAGGCCCGCCCCCTGTTCAACTTGGTGAGCTCGTTCACGAACTGCACCAGCGGATAGTCCCGGGCCAGCATGAAGGTCGTGATGGGGATCTTGTCCCGGCGGCAGGAGGCGGCCTCGTCCAGGGTGCGGTTCACGATCTTGGGGTCCAGGCCGTAGGGATTCTTGTAGATGGACCCGTGCTCGGTGATCGCCGAGGGCTTGCCGTCCGTGATCATGAAGATCTGCCGGTTGGCCTTCTTCTCCCTTCTCAGGATCTCCTGGGCCAGCCGGAGGCCGGCCTTGGTGTTCGTGTGATACGGTCCGGCCTGAATGTAGGGGATGTCCGCGATGGCGACCTCCCTGGCCTCGTCCCCGAACAGCGCGACCCGCAGGGAGTCCTTGGGGTACTGCGTTAAAATAAGCTCGGTCAGGGCCAGGGCCACGCGCTTGGCCGGGGTGATGCGGTCCTCGCCGTAAAGCACCATGCTGTGCGAGACGTCGATCAGAAGCACCGTGGCGCAGGAGGTGGCCTGCTCGTGCTCATAGACCTCGATGTCCTCCTCCCGGATGGAGAGGTCCGAGAGCCCGCTGCGCTGGATGGCGTTCTCCAGGGTCCCGCGGAAGTGGATGTCCGTGACCGGGTCCCCGAACTCGTAGGGCCGGGTTTCGAACAGCCTTTCCCCGCCCTCCCCGCTGGCATCGATGGGATGGGCCCCGGCGCCGCTCTTCTTGAGCGAGGTGAAGATCTCTTTCAGGGAATCCCTGCGCACCTCCCGCTCCCCCCTGGGCGTGAGGCTGGCCCTTCCCCGCTTGTCCAGGGACACGATCCTGGACTCCTGAAGCTGCCTCTTGAACTCCTCCAGGTCCAAGCTCTCGTCCAGGTAACCCAGCTCCTGCAGACGTTTCATGTTCCTCAGGGCCTGATCCACGTTCCCCCCGGCTTGGAGGAGGAGATAGAAAAAGAGCCTCATGAGCTCTATCATGCTCCTGAGCGAGCGAAGGAGATTGGGATCGAGGTGGGAGTATCTGAACCGCATGGTTAATTTAAATTCAGTCTTTTCCCCCGATCGTTTCCCCGATCCCCCGGAGCATCGTCTCCAGCATGTCCCGGTATGAGGTCCTGGATTCCAGGTTCTCCTTGGCCAGGGTGGCGTTCTGGTGCAGGCCTTCCAGGACGAGCTCCATGACCAGGCCCTGCTCCTCGGGCGATTTCACGGAGAAGTATTCCCGGGCGACCTCCTTCAAGCCCCGCACCCGGTCCAGGGCCGCGAGGTATTCGCTCGCCGGCATCTCGTCCGAGACCACGATGGAGTTCCCCTCCGAGAACCAGCCCAGGACCTCCTTATACGGAGTATCCAGGGTTGTCGCGGCAGCCTCCTTCCGCCTCTTCTCCTTGTGGGCGAGCGGGAAATGATCCGTGAACAGCTTGTTCACGGCCTGCCCGATAAGCCGCTTGGCCACTTGGGTCGGTCCCTCCTGCTCGCCCTCGTAGACCAACTCGATCTTCCCGGCCACAGCTGGAACCAGGGCGGAGAAATCGCAGATACGCGGATAGACCTTCTTCTCTCCCGTCAGCACGGCCCTGCGCTCCATGTTAGAAACCAGGTTCTCCCTGGCCGAGATCGGAAGGCGGGCCGAGACTCCGGACTTCTGATCCACGAACTCGCTCTTACGGGCCTGAAATGCGATCTCCTCGATCAGCTCCTCGATGTAGCGGGGGACCACCATCTCGCATTGCCCGTCCCTCCGGGTCCAGGCCTCCTGCTCGGTGATGGCCAGCGAGTCCTCCATGGTCTCGGGATAGTGGGTCATGATCTGGGAGTCTATCCGGTCCCGCAAGGGGGTGATGATGTTCCCCCGGTTGGTGTAGTCCTCTGGGTTGGCGGTGTAGACGATCAGGATGTCCAGCGGGATGCGCACGGGAAAGCCCCGGATCTGGAGGTCCCGCTCCTCCATGATGTTCAAAAGCCCCACCTGGATCCTGGGCGGAAGGTCCGGGAGCTCGTTGATCGCGAAGATGCCGCGGTTCGTCCTCGGGATGATGCCGTAATGGATGACCTCCTCATCCGCATAGGTCAGACGCTGGGCCGCGGCCTTGATCGGGTCCACGTCCCCGATCAGGTCCGCGATGGTCACGTCCGGAGTGGCTAACTTCTCCCGGAACCGCTCCTCCCTGGTGATCCACGCGACCGTTGTTCTGTCGCCTTGCTCTGCAACTTTCTTTCTGCAGGATTTGCAGACCGGCGCAAACGGATTGTCGTTGATCTCACAGCCCTGGATCGTTGGGATAGCTTCGTCCAGGAAAGCCACCAGGCCTCGAAGGATCCGGGTCTTAGCCTGTCCCCTGAGGCCGAGCAGGATGAAGTCGTGCTTGGAGAGGAGGGCATTGACTAGGGCCGGGATCACCGTCCGGTCGTAGCCGATGATGCCGGGGAACAGCTTCTCGCTCCGCTTGATCTTGGCGAGAAGATTTCCCCTCATCTCCTCCTTCACCGACAGAACCTTGTATCCGCCAGCCTTCAGTTCGCCGATCGTCGTGGCTTGCTTGCTCATAAAAATCCTTTCACGATAACAGATTTAACTCTTCAATTGTAGCATGAACTCACAGATATTACAACAAATTCTTTGCCCCAAATCGTTCCTCGATTGAGATTCTCCGTGGGCGGGAAATAAAACTCCCGCTCCTGGGAGCGGGAGTCTAAATGGTCGCTTTCCTCAGCGGTTGACAGCCCGCATCGCCTGTTCCGGGTAACGCGGTCCGGAGGCGATGCCCGGAGACATGATCGCTTCCAGGGAAGCGATCTCGGCGGAGGACAGTTTCACCTCCAGGGTGGCCACGTTCTCCTCCAGGTGGTTGCGCTTGGTCGTCCCGGGGATGGGGACGACGTCGTTTCCCTTGGCCAGGACCCAGGCCAGGGCGATTTGGCCCGGGGTGATGCCCTTGGCCTTGGCGATGGCGTTGACGCGCTCCACGAGCTCCCGGTTCTTGGCGAAGTTCTCGCCCTGGAACCGGGGGTGATTCCGCCGGAAATCATTCCCAGTCAGATCCTCGGGTTTCTGAAACCGACCGGTCAGGAACCCTCGCCCCAGCGGGCTGTAGGCTACGAGCCCGATGCCCAGCTCCCGGACGGTGGGCAGGATCTCGGCCTCGAGGTCGCGGGTCCAGAGGGAGAATTCGCTCTGTAGGGCCGTGATGGGATGGACTTTCCAGGCCCGCCGGATGGTCTGCGCCCCGGCTTCTGAGAGGCCGAGGTAACGGACCTTACCCGCCTTTACGAGTTCAGCCATGGCCCCCACCGTGTCTTCGATCGGAGTGTCCGGGTCCACACGGTGCTGGTAGTAGAGATCGATGTGCGAAACCCCCAGGCGCTTCAGAGAGGCCTCGCAGGCCTGGCGCACGTACTCGGGCTTGCCGTTCACGCCCAGCCAGGTTCCATCGGGCTTTCGCACGTTGCCGAACTTGGTGGCCAGAACCACCTTGTCACGATGGCCCCGCAGGGCCTTGCCTACGAGCTCCTCGTTCTTGAACGGCCCGTACACGTCCGCGGTGTCGATCAAGTTAATTCCCAGCTCCAGGGCGCGGTGGATGGTGGCGATGGATTCGGCCTCCTCAGCCGTCCCGTAGAAATCGGACATCCCCATACAGCCCAACCCCAGGGAGGAAACCTTCAAGCCCTGTTTTCCTAACGAACGTTTTTTCATTACGTGGTCTCTTAGTGACAGAGGTATTAAGCTATTTTATTATCGGTGACCATTGAGCATAGAAGTTTTTACAATGAAAAATGAACCTTGCTAAATGGTCGATGTAAAACGAGTCCACTACTTTTTAACCGCGACTTGCACCGGGTTGTCCAGGACGATGGTCAGCTTGGTTCCCGCGGGCAGTTTGACCTCGTAACCCTTCTGCATCGCGGCCACGCCCATCCCAGCCGCGGCCCCGATAACCCCTCCGGCGGCGGTGGACTTGCCGGTCTTTCCGATGACCTTTCCAAGCACGGCCCCGGCGACGCCCGAGCCCACGATGATTTCGGCATCCTTCCCGGTCGAGGAGCCGGCCTTCTTTTCACCCCCCAGAAGGGTCCCGTGGATGCTTTTGCTGCCCCCGACCGTGGCCAGGGAGGTAAACACCAGATTCAACCGGGCCGTCGCGCTCTTGTTCCTGGTGGCCGCGAGCACGTCCGTGACCGTGCCCGTGACCGCGCTTCCCGCCGGCGCAAGCTCGACGCCATCCACGATCAAAGCCTCAGTCGTGGTAGCCTGAACCGCGTCGCCTACGCTGGCGTTACTTGACGAAACCGCGCTCACCAGCGCGATACCAAGATTGGTCCCGGCCGGGATGGTCTTGGTCTCAACCTTGACATTCGCGGCCGGCTTGGGCTTGACCTCGGGCTTGGGCTGAGCTGGCTTCTCGGCCTTAGCAGGCTCTGGTTTCGTCTCAGGCTTTGCCGCAGAAGCGGACTCTGGAGGCGTCGTTGGAGGGACTTGTGGTTGTGTAACTTGCGTCTCAGGGCTCGGCGTGGTAGTCGGTGCAGTCGCCACCTGGGGCTCGGGTTTCGTGAACCGGTACCCCTTGGATACAATGATCGTCGTGGCCACGGCCCCTACGGCCACCACCGCCAAAATTCCAGTCAGGATCTTCCACTTCATGGCTTCCTCCTCTGGTTTAGGATCTGAACTAAAAACATGCCTGGAGAATCCCCGGTTCCCGGACGTCCCTCAAGGTTCGATCCGAATAAGACATAGACCTGCGCCCGGAACGACTATTATTATAGCAGATTTGGCCGGAAAGTCAAGCCCTCGGTCCGGGGTGAGCCTCTTTTGCTCCCTTAGAAGTGGTGAGACCTTGACCTTTTCCTGGAATTTGCGTTAAACTTAACTCCTGACTTTCTCTATGTAGTTAATGACGCTCACCTAAAAGAGGAAAAAGAGATGAATGCGAAACGAATCCGGACGGCCTTGGGATTGCTCCTCGTCGGCCTCCTGGTGGCTTCCTGCGCCCCGGCGAAGAAGAAGGCCCCGGACTTCAACCTCACGGACATGAACGGGAAGCCGGTCCGGCTCTCGGACTACCAGGGCAAGGTGGTCATCCTGGACTTCTGGGCCACATGGTGCGGGCCCTGCCGCCGGGGCATCCCGGACCTCAATGCCCTGTACTCCGATTACCGGGGCAAGGGTCTGGAGATTCTTGGCATCGCCGTGGACGAGGGCGGGAAGGAAATGGTCCAGCAGGGAATGCAGGAGCATTCCATTACGATCGGCTACCCGATCCTCATCGGCACTGCGGAGGTTCAAAAAAGCTACGGCGGGATCGAGGCTATCCCCACGACCTTCATCCTGGACAAGGAGGGAAACATCGTGGCGAAATACGTCGGGCTCCAGGACAAGGAGACCTTCGTCAAGCGCCTCGACCAGCTGACCCGCGGGACCTGACGGCCAGGCGCCGAGACTGGAGAAAAGTCGAGTAAATAGCTCTCGGGATCGGTCATAAAACAAAGAGACGCCTCAACCGGGCGTCTCTTTTCGCTTGAGTCTATCGTGATTGGAGGGGAATTGGAGGAAACCTGGCGGGAAGCCTTCAGAAAGCGTTACGATATTGCATTGAAAATGCGTGGGTTAGGTTGAAAAATCGGAAGAACTGCGCGGAGGTGGAATTAGGAAGTCGGAAGGTAAGTCTTTAAAATACAGAAGGTTAGTCTGGTTAGTTTTTTCGGACTACTTGAGTTCCACCTTCTTCCTTATCGTCTTTTCCCCTGCCCTGAGCTCATACTCATAGCTCCCCGAGGGCAAGGCTGTGCCGTTGTCATCCATCCCGTCCCAGGACAGGCTGTGCTTGCCGGGAACCTGCTCGCCGTCAATCAGCTTGCGAAGCTGGGTTCCAGAAGCGTCTACGATGAGCAGGGTGACTTTGGCCTTATCCTGTCCCGAGGGTGGTTTGGGGACTTCATAGGAGAGGGTCACCCGGCGGGCAATCGGGGCCGTTGGTGTCGTTGGTGTCGTCTGCGTTGCCTGCTGGGTTGAGGGCATTGCCCCTCCGCCCACCGCGATTTTGTAAGTCTTGCTCTTACTACCGGTTGCGGTCTCCACGAGATAGGTTCCGGGTGGAACCTGATGCCCGGAGCCATCCAGGCCGTCCCACTGATATATCTGCTGGCCGGGTCCCTCGTCCGTGTCTTTGAGCACGCGCAGGAGATTTCCGGCCCCGTCCCTCAAGAGCAGGGTCACGTGCACGAGGCCCATCTCCTTGGACTTGGGCTTAGGCACCTCGTAGGCAATCGGATAAGAGGCCGTGGCCTTGACCGGCCGGCCCTGGGTGCGGGGGAAGAGGAAGAAGCTGTCCTGAACGGCTCCGGTCTGGTCATAGGCCGTAATTTTCACCCTGGGCCCTTCCACGTCCCACACTAAGTAATGATAGAAAGGTGTTCCGGCCCATTCGTCCAACGCCGCGCCCGAGGTCCCGGACACGATCTGCTTCACCTCCGAAACGTTCCTGGGCAAAATGCGTTCGAACAGGTTGCGGTTATACGTGTGAATGTGCCCGCAGACATAGGCCTCCACGCCGTTATGATACAAGATATCCCAAAGTGAGTCCCGGGCCCCGGGATTGTCCTCCAGGGACCGCTGGTTGCGGATGATGGGCGGGTAGGCTTCCTCGTTCCCGAACACGAACCGGTGCGTGGCCTGGGTCTTCTTCAAATCCTGCTCCAGCCAGGCCCGTTGGTCCCAGCCCACGCGGGAGAAGTCATTGTACACCTCCGTGTTCAGGACCACGAAGTGACAGTCCCCGGCATCGAAGGAATACACGGTTCCCTGGAGCCCGGACGGCCCGTTTTGCGGCAGGTCCGGCCAGGCGGCCCTGAAGAACGGCGCGCCGTCGATCTTGCCCGTGATGTTGGCCTCCTGGTTCCCCATCACGAGGTATCCGGGGAAATAACTGATCGGCTCGATCCGCTTCTTCCACTCCGCCCAGCGATTAGGCAGGTCTGTAGAATCTGCCGTGTAGCCATAAAAGGCGTTTCCGAGGAAGATCCAGAACGCCGGCTTGGGTCGGGTCAAGGCGATCTGCTTGACCAGGGAGGTGAAGATCTTGGGCGGCAGGGGCGAGGGCAGGTCCCCCTGCGAGCTCCCGAAGGTCACGAACCGCAGGCCCTGGGCCGGAGAGGCGAGCGCAGCGAGCGCGAGGAGGAACAGCAGATATCTGCGAATAGGCATCGGATTGGCTCCGTTCAACGGATGAGAAGAATCTTTGCTGGGATCGGGGAACCTCTATCCCCGGCACAGATGAAATAAACGCCGCTGGCCACAGCCCGGCCCTGGTCGTCTCTCCCGTCCCAGACGAATGCGTGCGGCAGGCAAGACCTTACGACCCGACCCGTGACATCGACAATGCTCAGCTGGACCTTGTCGGGAGGGGCGGGGGAATAGGTGATGAGGCAGTGATTATGCATCGGGTTGGGAGAAACAACGATCCTTCTTTCGACCTTTTCCAGCCCGGTGACCGTTGGGCCGGATTGAGTTGCGGAAGCGAAGACCTTCGGGAGTTGGGGAGCGGCGTACCAGAAGGCCGTGCTGGAGTAGTTCCCCTGGTAGGTGTTCTGGTCCCCGTGTTCCATGGTGACCCGGAGGCTGTTGCGGAATGGGATGACGTCGGCCACATGCAGGCGGTACATTGTGAACCGGCTCATCAGGCCGTCCACGATGGGAGCGCCGGAGAGGGGCCGGGTGACCGCCCCGTTCCAGAAATACCAGCCGCAGTTGAAATAGTCCTCGGTCCCGGTGCCGCGCCAGCGGATGGCCTCGTTGTCCTGGGCGATGGTCTCGTCCCCTTCCAGATGGGCGATGTCCTTGGGGTTGCCCTGGACCGTCAGCATGGTCCCCAGATAGTGGCCTGGGCCGCCATCAAGGATGTTCGTCAGCATGTAATCGATACCGTAAGACGTCGGGTTCTCCCTGCGAAACGCGGCATGGAGTCTGCCCAGGCTGTCCACGGGCTTTTTCAGGTAAGTCAAGCGCAGGGTCACGGTATCCGTGAGGGCCGAGTCGGCGTTATAGGCGGTGAAGTTACAAGCCTTGAAGGGCATGGGCAGGAAGCAGTAGCTGCTCTCTGGAGAGGTCCCGAAAGCAAGGGAATTGAACTGGGTTAGGCCGAGGCCCGGGCCGAAGAAGTGACCGAACGGGGCATTGATGGCTGGAAGGCCCTCTACGTCCCAGCGGGCCTCAAGGATGGTGTTCTCGAATGCCCGGTAGCTGACGGGCTTGAGCTTGGCCCACAGGCTGCCGATGATCCCGGGCCCGACCAGATCGGCGAGCGTGCGACGCTCCCCTGGAGGGATGACCGCCGTGACCTCAAAGCTCGCCGCGGTGTCGTCATAGACCTTGGGGTCGGTTCCGAGATGGGTCCAGTCGTAGGCGACCTTGTCGTAATAGGCCTGGGAGGCTGAGTCCAGGGGCAGGGCGAAGGTGCGGAGGCCGGTGGTGTCCTCATAAGCGATATAATCGATATGATAGAAGCTGAGGACTGTGGAATCGTTGTAGAACACGACCCTCATCTTTTTCTTGAAGGGCATGGGCACGTAGCAGTAATCCCCGCCAGAGGAATAGCCGGCCAGGGGAGGTACGAACGGCGCCCAGTTCCCAAAGAGGGCCACGGCAAAGGTGTCCACGACGGGGATGGAATCGTTGTCCAGGAAGATCTTGAGCCGGGAATAAGGGGAAAGTCCGTTGCCGTGCCCGCCTTGGGAGATGCCGGCAGCCATCCAGATGCGGGTGATGGCTCCGGGGCCGGCGATCTCGGCTAACACCTTCCCGGAGTCCGGCAGGGTGTAGAGCCAATGGTTGAAATCGTACCAGCCTCCGGTGCGGTCGTAGCTGGAGAACAGTCCGGCCCTGCTGGTCCTGAGATGGGCGAGAGACCACAGGTCCGCAAGGTCGGCGTAGGGATCGTTGGGGATGAAGCAAAAACCCGTTATCGGGGCGAGCAGAAGGACAAGGAGGAACAGACAGGCCTTGCCCCGGTGCCCGGAGGGAATCGGTAACTTTCTTTCAGGTTTTAACGTAATAGGCATAAGGAGGTGAAATCATAACATAAAAGAAGAGAGGGTGTCAAGGCTTGGGAGAAGCGGGGTAGCGCCGGGATCCTCTTTCTCCAAGGTCCTGCGCCGTAAGGCGTTAAGATTCCTTGGCATAACCTGCCGAAGGGCCGAAACCGCCATGCATCGGGGTTGCCGGAGAGAGAAAAAAATCAGGGTTTTAAAGATTTCTCTCTAAGGGGGGTTGACAAGAATGTGATTATTGGGTATAATTATAGGCCCTGCAAATTTGCGCAGACGTTCTTTGACAACTGCATAGGGAATACAAATTTGGGAACCAAGCACCTTGGGTGTGACCCGTCCCGATGAAAATCGGGATGAAAAAAAGGTCTTGCGCCAGCGAGATTTGGGTCAAGCTAATAAGGGCGTATGGTGGATGCCTTGGTTCAGGAAGGCGATGAAGGACGTGGTAAACTGCGATAAGCGCCGGTGAGGTGCAAACAACCTTTGACCCGGCGATCTCCGAATGGGGCAACCCCGCCCGAGTCATGTCGGGCGAGCTCCGTCTGAATCCATAGGGCGGTGCGGCGAACCCGGGGAACTGAAATATCTCAGTACCCGGAGGAAGAAGAAATCTATAGAGATTCCCGGAGTAGCGACGAGCGAAATGGGAAGAGCCTAAACTCGGCGGCATGTTAAAGCGAGCGCGCGTTGTGCCGTGGGGGTCGTAGGAGCGTTTTTGGTCCTGTGCGCTAACCAGGGCCGGGGAGTTACAAAGGGTTCGTTTAGTCGAAGTGTCTGGGAAGACACGCCAAAGAGGGTGAAAGCCCCGTAGGCGAAAGACGAGACCCCTCCCTCGAGACGCTTCCTGAGTACCGCGGGGCACGAGAAACCCGGCGGGAAATTGGGGGGACCACCCTCTAAGGCTAAACACTCTCCTGAGACCGATAGCGAACCAGTACCGTGAGGGAAAGGTGAAAAGCACCCCTGGCGGGGAGTGAAATAGAACCTGAAACCATATGCTTACAATCAGTCGGAGCCCGGACTTATTGGCCCTTCGGGGCCGAAGAGCGGGTGACGGCGTGCCTTTTGCATAATGATCCGGCGAGTGACTCCTCTGTGGCAAGGTTAAGTCCTTTCAAAGGGACGGAGCCGTAGCGAAAGCGAGTCCTAATTGGGCGAATCAGTCGCAGGGGGTCGACCCGAAGCTGAGTGATCTACCCATGGCCAGGCTGAAATTCCGGTAACACGGGATGGAGGGCCGAACCTATGAGTGTTGAAAAACTTTGGGATGAGCTGTGGGTAGGAGTGAAAGGCCAATCAAACTCAGAGATAGCTGGTTCTCCCCGAAATGCCTTTAGGGACAGCCTGGCGTGTTTTGTGCCGGAGGTAGAGCACTGATTGGGCTAAGGGGCTTACCGGCCTACTGAACCCATTCAAACTCCGAATGCCGGCTCACCAAGCGCTGGAGTGAGGCTACGAGGGATAAGCCCCGTGGCCGAGAGGGAAATAACCCAGACCGTCGGCTAAGGCCCCGGAGGCGTGCTAAGTGCGAAAGGATGTGGTGGTGCACAGACAGCTGGGATGTTGGCTTAGAAGCAGCCATTCATTTAAAGAGTGCGTAACAGCTCACCAGTCAAGCGTCGCTGCGCCGATAATGTATCGGGACTCAAGCACGCTGCCGAAGCTGCGGGCTTTCCTCTCCTTTACCGGAGAGGGGAGCGGTAGGGGAGCGTTCTGTTCTAGGATGAAGAGGCAGCCGCGAGGCGCCTTCGACGAAGCAGAAGTGATTATGCCGGAATAAGTAGCGATAAGACAGGCAAGAAACCTGTCCACCGAAAACCCAAGGATTCCTGAGCAATGCTAATCAGCTCAGGGTTAGTCGGGACCTAAGCCGAGGGCGAAAGCCGTAGGTGATGGAAAAGGCGTCAATATTCGCCTACCGCTGTTCGGGCGATCAAGACGTGCCAGGGGGGACGCAGAAGGGGAGGTCCGCCACCTGTTGGATGGTGGTCTAAGCGCGTAGGGGGGCTCCGCAGGCAAATCCACGGGGCCGTTAACTCCGAGACGCAATGGGGAGCCCGCAAGGGCATAAACGGGCCGTTACCACGCTGCCTAGAAAAGCCTCGGGCACGAGTCCGGAGGGCGACCGTACCGTAAACCGACTCAGGTGGGTGAGGCGAGAAGCCTAAGGTGCTCGAGAGAATCCTCGCTAAGGAACTTTGCAATTTAGCCCCGTAACTTCGGGAGAAGGGGTGCCCTGGTTGGCGCAGGCCTTTACGGCCGAGGCTTTCCGGGGCCGCAGTGAAAGGGCTCGGGAGACTGTTTACTAAAAACACATCTCTCTGCTAAGTCGACGAGACGAAGTATAGGGAGTGACACCTGCCCGGTGCTGGAAGGTTAAAGGGAGAGGTTAGTCTTTCGCAAGAGGGGCGAAGCCTTGAACTGAAGCCCCAGTAAACGGCGGCCGTAACTATAACGGTCCTAAGGTAGCGAAATTCCTTGTCGGGTAAGTTCCGACCTGCACGAATGGTGTAACGTTTTGAGCGCTGTCTCAGCGAGGAACTCGGCGAATTTGTAGTGGCGGTGAAGATGCCGCCTACCCGCAGATGGACTAAAAGACCCTGTGAACCTTTACTGTAGCCTGGTACTGGATTTCGACAGGGCATGTGTAGGATAGGTGGGAGGCTTTGAAGCTCCGGCGCTAGCCGGGGTGGAGCCAACGTTGAAATACCACCCTTGCGCTGTTGGGGTTCTAACCTTCGCTTCTGAATCGAGGCGGGGGACAATGCCAGGTGGGCAGTTTGACTGGGGCGGTCGCCTCCTAAAAGGTAACGGAGGCGCGCAATGGTATCCTCAGCGCGGTCGGTAATCGCGCCTACAGAGTGCAAGAGCATAAGGATGCCTGACTGCGAGACTGACAGGTCGAGCAGAGACGAAAGTCGGTTCTAGTGATCCGGCGGCTACATGTGGGAGCGCCGTCGCTCAACGGATAAAAGGTACTCCGGGGATAACAGGCTGATCTTGCCCGAGAGTTCACATCGACGGCAAGGTTTGGCACCTCGATGTCGGCTCATCGCATCCTGGGGCTGGAGAAGGTCCCAAGGGTTCGGCTGTTCGCCGATTAAAGCGGTACGTGAGCTGGGTTTAGAACGTCGTGAGACAGTTCGGTCTCTATCCTCTGTGGGCGTAGGAGATTTGAGGGGATCTGTCCCTAGTACGAGAGGACCGGGATGGACGAACCTCTGGTTTACCGGCTGTCCTGCCAAGGGCATTGCCGGGTAGCCACGTTCGGACGGGATAAGCGCTGAAAGCATCTAAGTGCGAAACCCACCCCAAGATGAGATCTCCCATCCCGTAAGGGATCTGAAGGGCCCCCGAAGACTACGGGGTTGATAGGCCACAGGTGTAAGGCGAGCAATCGTTTCAGCCGAGTGGTACTAATCGCCCGTGCGGCTTGACCCTTTAACCTGACGTAAGACCTTTGGGTCCGCCCAAGGTGCTTCGTTTCCAAGTTGGTTCCCTATGCAGTTTTTCCTTTGCGGTCCTGAGCGTGTGGATCGGCGAGGGTAGTTTGAATAGTAAACTTCCTTCTTGTGGTGTGCTCCGTTCCGCGGGCTTAAGGACCCTTTAAAAGTTTGCTACGGTGGCTATGCCGAGGGAGATACACCCGTTCCCATTCCGAACACGGCAGTTAAGTCCCTCAGGGCCGATGGTACTGCTTGGGCAACCTTGTGGGAGAGTAGGACGCCGCCGGGCTATTTCATCCGAAGGGCTCGTTCTTAGTTAAAGGACGGGCCCTTTTGGCTTGCTTTCTCCCTTGGGTCATGATAAAATTAATGGGTTGGGTTTTCTCTGGAATCTTTCGCGTGGGTGAGATGGTGGAAGGAGGTACCGAACGAGAAAGGAGAACATGAGAAAAGTAATCCTGCTTTTGATCATGGGAACTTTGCTTCTAGGAGGTGTGGCCATGGCGAAGACGAAGGTGACCTGGTACGGCCAGGCGTTCATGGAGGTAGATGCGGCCGACGGGAAGCGGGTGGTGATCGACCCGTTCGACCAGTCGTTCCTGAAATACCCCCTGCCCAAGGGTCTCACGGCGAACGTGCTCCTGGTGACCCACGAGCACAAGGATCACAACAACGTGGGCTTGATCGGAGGGAATCCCACCCTCATCCGCAGCGAGAAGGGCGTGGGCACGTTCACCAAGGAAGGCATCACGGTCGTGGGCACGGCGACCTATCACGACGAGAATCAGGGCAAGGATCGGGGCAAGAACACGGTGTATTCTTTTGTGGTGGATGGCATCCGGTTCTGCCATCTGGGGGACCTGGGGCACACCCTCTCCCCGGAGCAGGCCAAGAGCATCGGAGCCGTGGACGTGCTCTTCGTTCCGGTGGGCGGGTACTTCACCCTGGACCCCTCCAAGGTGGATCAGGTGATCAACGCCCTCTCCCCCAAGATAGTGGTCCCGATCCATTACAAGACGGGCTACACGCCGGACCTGCCGATCAAGGGGCCGGAGGAGTTCCTCAAGAACGAGAAGAACGTGAAGAAGCTGGGGCAGGCGAGCTTCGAGCTCACCAAGGAGTCCCTGCCCAAGGACCGCGAGGTCTGGGTCCTCGAGATCAAGTAACGCCTTAAAATATCGGCGTTGCAGGGGCGCACCGCCGTGCGCCCCTGCTTTTTGTTACAGATTTAATGAGGTTTTTATGGTATAATTTAAGGGCAAAGCTTTCCTGTGGTCCGGCGCTCAAGGATACCAAACCTGAGAGGAGGGGCTATGAGACGGTTCGCATTCATCTTCCTGGTTTCAGCCTTTGTCGGTTTCGCATCCGGCCACGAGCTCTCCACCTTCTATGCCCCCGGGGTCGGGGCAAAGGCCATGGGCATGGGCGGAGCCTTCGTGGCCATGTCCGGAGACCCGTCCTGCCTGTTCTGGAACCCGGCCGGTTGCGCCTGGGCGAAGAAGCCTTCGGGGTACGTGGAAGGGGTTCATGAGGAACGCTGGAGCGCAACTCAACAGGGCGGCTATGTCTATCCGGCGTACTATTCCTCGAGCGACACCCCCCAAAGCTATTCCTCCAGCAACACTTCCCCGAGAGCCGTAGCCCTGCTCCTGCCCTTCAAGGAGATGGTCATCGGCCTAGGGGCTTACGTTCCGCACGAAACGCATCTGCGGGACGGAACCTATGTCTTCAGGGGGCATAGCGTGGAACCCAGGTCCGTGGGACAGGTGAAAAGGATGGCGCTTTCCTTTTCCACGGGCAAGAAGGTCAGCGGCCTGCCCAGGGTCTCGGTGGGGTTTAACCTGAACTACGACCGTCTTCACTACGAGCGTGCGACCTACTCTCATACGGCCTACAGTGATAGTTTCTCCTATTACCGTGGGTTTTTCAACAACGAAGTCGTGGACATGAACGAGACCCTGTTTGACGCCCAGGGCTTTAACTTCGACATCGGAGCTTTAGTAGAAACCGAGGACGGCTTGTCCCTGGGGTTGAAAGCCGGTGTGGCCTCGGACTGGGAGGGAGACGGGACCGTCCGCCATTACCACTACTACTATTCCCACGAGCGCGATTCCATCCGCGATACAACCACCGTCCAGGAAGAGTCTCCTTCCTCGTCGTTCAAGAGCCTTGTTTCCTCTCCGCAGTTCATCACCCTGGGCTTGCGTCTCCATCAGGAGAACCTTTCTTTCGGCATCGAGCTGACGGCCTATCGCCAGGAACAGCAGCAGCAACCGGGCGGCGTCGGGGGTGGCAGTGGCTCATTCTATTATTATTACTCCCCCGACTTATTCAAAAGTTGGGACCTTCCCACGATCCGGGCCGGGCTCGAAGTCCAGCCCCGGAAAGGGTTTTTCATAAGGGGAGGAGCCTATGCGTACGGATTTTCAGGATTCGGTGATGCGCACGAGCCTGCGGCCTTCACCTTGGGGCTCGGCTACGAGCGCAAGGGACTGCGGGCCGATCTGGCCGTGGAGCGGCAGTCCGAAGGGACCCTCGAGAAATCCACCCGCGCCACCCTCGGCCTGACCTACGCCTTGGGAAAATAGAAAATACAACTCCTTATAAATATGTAAGCTGTCAAAATTGGACAGGTTGTTTCCGTAAGGGGCGATACTTTCATCGCCCCTTTTGTTGTCATGGGAACCCTTGACTTTGTTTTTGGGGTGTGATATGATTTTCCTTTCCGTGCACTTATAGAGGAGGTAAATGGAGAAAATCATCAAAGACCTGGCCCAGGAGGGCCTGGGCGCGGCCCTGGACGCCGGGGCGACCTACGCCGACGTGCGGTTTTTAAGGATGAAACGGCAGAATCTCCAGACCGATGACCAACGGGTCGCTGGAATCAAGGATTCCGAGGAGCTGGGGTTCGGCGTCCGCGTGATCGCCAAAGGGGCCTGGGGGTTCGCCGGGAGCGGGATCGTGACCAAGCAGGAGGTCCAGAAGGTGGCTCGCCAGGCCGTGGCCATTGCCAAGGCCAGCGCCACGGTGATGAAGAAGCCGGTCAGTCTGGTCCCCGAACCCAAGCGGGTGGCTTCGTTCAAAACGCCCTATACGATCGACCCCTTCACGGTGGGCATCGACAAGAAAGTCGGCCTGCTCCTGGAGATCAACCGCGAGCTCTTGAAGAACCCCGGGGTCAAGAAGGCCGAGGGGTTCATGATCTTCAAGAAGGACGAGCGCCTGTTCGCCTCCAGCGAAGGCTCGCTCCTGGAGAGCGAGGTGGTGACCTCAGCCGTGGGCTACCAGGCCACGGCGGTCGGCGAGGGGGACGCCAAGACACGGACCTATTATCCTCCCCCGATGACCAAGGGGTATGAGAATATCAACTCCGAGGACTTGTTAAAGAACGCCAAGCGGGTGGCCGACCAGGCGGTCCAGCACCTCCACGCCAAGGAGTGCGAGGAGGGGAAGAAGACCCTGATCTTGGACCCCCAGAACCTGGCCCTGACGATCCACGAGTCCGTGGGCCACGCCACGGAGCTGGACCGGGTCCTGGGCTACGAGGAGTCCCTGGCGGGAAGAAGCTTCGCCACCCCGAACCATTTGAACCACTTAGCGTACGGCTCTCCCCAGATCTCGTTCGTGGCGGACAACACGCTCCCCCACGGCCTGGCCACGCACGGGTTCGATGACGACGGGGTGGACGGACAGAAATGGTTTATCGTCCAGGAGGGCCTGTTCAAGGGCTACTCCACCAGCCGCGAGGTGGCCGGAGAGATCGGGTGGAATCGCTCCACGGGCGGGTGCCGGGCCGACCACTGGGGCTCGATCCCGATCGTGCGCATCCCCAACCTCTCCCTGGCCCCGGGGAAGAAGCCCCTCAGCCTGAATGAGATGATCGCGGACACCAAGGACGGGATCCTGATCGAGGGCCGGGGGAGCTTCTCCATCGACCAGATGCGCTGCAACTTCCAGTTCGGCGGGAACGCCTTCTGGGAGATCAAGGACGGGAAGCGCACCCAGATGCTCAAGAACGTGACCTACCAGTCCATGACCACGGAGTTCTGGAACTCCTGCGATGCCGTGGCCGACGAGCGCTTCTGGGTCCAGGACGGAGTCCTGAACTGCGGCAAGGGGGACCCCACGCAGATCTCGCAGATGACCCACGGCGCGGCCCCGGCGCGGTTCCGCAACATCACGGTGAGGAGGGGACGGGCATGAACAAAGAGGAAGTGCAGGTCATCATCGGGAAGGCCCTGGCCCGGTCCCGGGCCGAGCACTGCGAGGTGATGCTGGTCGGAGCCAGCCAGGCCTCCACGCGGTTCTCCAACAACGCCATCACCCAGAACGCCGCCAAGTCCGATGCCACGCTGGAGGTGCTTTCGGCCTTCGGACAGAAGAAGGGCAAGGCCTCGACCAACGATTTCAGAGACTCCGGCATCGCCTCCTGCGTAGCGAAGGCCGAGGAGATCGCCAAGACTTCCGAGCCGGACACGGAGTACCTGCCCCCGGTCGGGCCTCAGACCTACAAGGAAGGCCAGGCTTATTATCCGGCGACCGAAGGCTTCACGCCCGAAGAGCGGGCCCGGGCCGTCCGGGAGTCCTGCGGGCTTTGCGAAAAGGCGGGACTTAACTTGGCTGGAAGCTTTGCCAATGACGCGAGTTTCTACGCCGCGGGGAACTCCCGGGGCCTGTCCGCCTTTCATCGGATTAGCGAATCCCGCTATATCAGCACGGTGCTCACCGGGGACAGCTCCGGCTGGGCGGAATCCGTGTCCAATGACGTGGCCCAGGTGGAGTCTTTGGCCGCGACCGGGATCGCCAAGCAGAAGGCTGAAGCCGCCAAGAATCCGGTCGCCGTGGAGCCGAAGAAATACACCGTCATCCTGGAGCCCGCGGCGGTGGTCGAGATGCTGCTCTTCATGATTTTCGCCATGGACGCCAAGGCCGCGCACGAAGGACGGAGCGGTTTCTCCGGCAAAGAAGGCCAGGAAGTGGCCTCGCCGCTGATCACCTTCCGGAACCAGCCGGACCATCCCTGCTGCCCCGGGGCGCCGTTCTACGGGGGAGGCTGGGACTGGCTCTTCCGGGTGTCCAACGGGATGGCGGTCCCCTCGACCACCTGGATCGAGAAAGGCGTGCTCAAGACCCTGATGTACTCCCGGTTCTGGGCCGAGAAGACCGGCCACGCCTTCACCGGGATGCCGACCAACCTCATCCTGCAGGGCGGAGACGCCTCGCCGGAGGAGATGATCGCCGCGGTGGACTCCGGGCTCCTGGTGACCCGGTTCTGGTACATCCGCTACGTGGACCCGATGACCCTCCTGTTCACGGGCATGACCCGGGACGGGCTTTTCAAGATCGAGAAGGGCAAGGTGGTTCACGGGGTCAAGAACATGCGATTCAACGAGAGCCCCCTGGCCATGCTCAAGAACACCATGATGGTCGGGAAGCCTTCGCGCACCGGGATGGGAGGCATGCCGAGCCTCATCCCGCCCCTCCTGGTCAAGGACTTCACCTTCACGAGCGGGACGAGCTTCTAAGAGAAACCCGCTTCAGGGGACAGGAGTGAAGGACAAGGCGGATCACCTCTGCCCGGCCAAGGACTTCTCCGACTATCTCCGCCTCTTTCCCAAAACCGACTCCTCCTGGCTCATCGTCTGGCAGGAGGAGCCGCGTCATCCGGTGCTCAGCCTGCCCGCCCCGGTCTTCACGTGGGACGAGAAGCTCGTCTATACCGGCGAGTTCGCCTGGCGTATGAACAAAGAGACGGATGAGCCGCTGCTCTTTCTGCGCGTGCTCTCCTTCGACCCGGTGGTCCGCAAGGAGCATCCCGAGATAGACTTCTGCATCCCCATGGCCTATGACGGGGCGAGCGAGCGCGAAAGGGCTTCCTGGGGGCTCTGGCCCGGGGCCTGGTGCGACACCCGCGAGGAGTTCACCCTGCTCTTTGATGGCCGGGCAAAGGACTGGCTGGGCCGGGTGCTCGAGGGGTCCAAGTTCGTCCTGCACGAGCAGGGACGGAAGACGGCTTCCATCGTGACCCTCGAGGAGCGCGACGGATTGCCTGCCCTTTCTGCTTTTATCGAGAGGTGTAAAGAGGTTTAGGTTTTCATTCCGCATTCCGAATTGGAGAGGCCCGTCGCAAGCCGGGCCTCTCCTTTTAGTGCCTTGAGCTTGAGTCCCTGGTCGTGGTTCCTAATCGCTAGTCACCAGTCCCTGGTTTTTCCTCCCTCCTCTCATTACATAGCAGAGGTTTGGCGTTTTGTCAAATGCGTGAGGTAAGGTTAGAAGGAACAAGCGCTTTTTAAGGTCCCACATTCAACCTTGAAGTGCAACAAAAGGTGCAGCGACTTCTAAGGGAGTTTTGAAGCCCAGGCACTTCCTGGGGCGGTGGTTGATGAGCGATTCGATTTGGGCGAGTTGGTCCTCTGTAATT